>JACCDX011149829.1_pt1 | contig 108781 bp, 121 predicted proteins | sample 7449681 | NCBI WGS metagenome assembly JACCDX01 (sample SAMN15323450, study PRJNA562643) | freshwater metagenome | isolation source: river surface water | place: USA:Blue River Watershed | collected 2017-08-18
ACCCAGCGCCGAAACGTCCTTGATGCCGCCACAGTATGACAAACACAACGTATGCACATGGCCCAGCGCCGAGACGTCCGTGATGCCGCGACAATACGATAAATACAACGTATGCACGTGACCCAGTGCCGAAACGTCCGTGATGCTGTGACAACATGTCAAATTCAACGTATGTACGTGACCCAGTGCCGAAACGTCCTTGATGCCGCCACAGTATGACAAACACAACGTATGCACATGGCCCAGCACCGAGACGTCCGTGATGCCGTCACAACACGATAAATTCAACTTGTGCACGTGACCCAGCGCCGATACATCCGTGATGCCGCGACAGTGTGACAAATACAACGTGTGCACGTGACCCAGTGCCGAGACGTCCTTGATGCCGCGACAGTGTGACAAATCCAAGGTGTGCACATGGCCCAGCGCCGAAACGTCCGTGATGCCACCGCAGTGTGAGAAATTCAACATGTGCACATGGCCCAGCGCCGAAACATCCGTGATGTCGTTGCAACCTCTCAAATACAAACTGTGTACGTTGCCCAGCGCCGAGACGTCCGTGATACCGCGACAGTGTGACAAATCCAATGTGTGCACGTAACCAAGTGCCGAGACGTCTGTGATGCTGTAGCAACCTGACAAATCCAACGTGTGAACATGGCCCAGCGCCGAAACGTCCGTGATTCCTCGACAACATGACAAATCCAACGTGTGCACGTGGCCCAGCGCCGATACATCCGTGATGCCGCTACAGCACGACAAATACAACGTATGCACGTGGCCCAGCGCCGAGACGTCTGTGATACCACCGCAGCTTGACAAATTCAACGTGTGCACGTGGCCCAACGCCGAAACGTCCGTGATGCCATCGCAACACGATAAGTTCAACGTGTGTACACGGCCCAACGCCGAGACGTCCGTGATGCCGTCGCAACCCGACAAACACAACGTATGTGCATTGGCGAGCGCCGCGACATCCACTATGTTGCTGTACGATAGCCTAATGAGCAGTTGATTCGAAACGGAACGAACGCGTTGTTGAACTTGGGCACGAAACTCGGACGACTCATAGTATCGCATACTGTGGTGCTTGTTGAATGCCAACGTTATCGTGTTCCGACGCAGTTCGCGCCACTGAGAGCAACACGCGGTGAAGTTCCGCCAATCGCCACTCGATACGTACTCCTGCAACGATCGCAGCAAGTCGTTTGGTAACTCCAGAAGCAAAAACATTATGATTAAATCGTTAAATAAAAAGATGACCATCTCGCGAAAACGCATGCGCGGCGGCCAGACGGCCAACCATGAGCTGCAAGACTATGTTCAGAAATGGAAAACGGATTATCGGAACTATCCACTGGCCGCGTTCGACACCCGTCGCGTCACCGACATGACACAGTTGTTTGAAAATGTGACGTTACCAAACGCCGCTTTCGACGGGATTGCGTCCTGGGATGTGTCCAACGTGGAACGTATGTCATACATGTTCCGCGGCGCCACGCATTTCGATCAACCGATTCACCAGTGGAACATGCGCGCCGTGCGCAGTATGAAACAAATGTTAGTAGGTACCAACATCACCGCCACCAAGTGGTTGGGGTTATGGACCTTACAGTCCTGCATTCCCCTGCAGGGAATCATCGAAACCGACAAGATCGATTGGGTATACTGGCCGCAGTGGATTATTTTGGTGGCACATACGGAAGACATGATCAAGCCCTACCTCGGCCGATATGCTATGTTGATGGTAAATCGTTCTGACGAATACAAAAACGAGGCCATTATCAGTATGGCCTTGGATATCAACAAAGATTATCATCAGTATATCGGGCATCCCAACCAGGAAAGATACCGTCACTGGGTCTTCGAACACCTCGTGGCCCCAATCATGCATCATCAGTTGCAAACGTGGAGTTATCCACCGTCCATTTTCAAGGACGGATGGGCTGACATAGAAATGATCATTCGAAACCATCCACCGCCAAAAGTGTTGGTGGATGAACAATACGCCATCCTGGAGGCAAAAGTAGAAGAGGTCTTAGAGGTCGAACGGCCGAGAGGCGTATTGTCGAAACCACGCAGGGGACATTACGGCAGATGGCCGACGTTGTTGCGCAGCGATGTCGGACGTCATGTCTATTCGTATTTGGTACCAAACGCAACGCGCTTTGCAGACCGCGTCATCCCTGCGTCCATACGATTGTCGAATCAAGTGCACGCGTCGTCATCGTCCGCCTTTTATCGAAAACAAGCATCGCGACGCAATTTGTCGACCCATACCGCTAAGCAATTGTTAGCGATTCCCCCCCCAACGCCGACGAGTTGATCAATTGAATTGCATACGTTTTGATACCTTCTCGCCGCTGAACAACTAGAACGTACCCAATGTTACCAACATGCGCTGGGCGTATACCACTGCATGTTTGGACAAGTATCATACATGATGCTTTTTTCTAAACAAACCACGTTTTTAAAGATTACACTATTCTACACACTTGCGTGGTCATCGGCGTGTCGGTGCCGCCGCCATACGCCCATCCACCGGGTTTTATCCATTCGATCGTTCGACCCGCCCGCAGTGCATCGTTTGTCATGTCTTGTGTCGTGGTGTCGTTGATGTATTCGACTGGTTCCTTATTCGCGCGTCGCGACCACGTGACCGCGAAGATCGCTCCGTCCACAAACTTGTCCCAGAATCCATCCACCGCCATCAACGGTTTCAAACAGGTTGTCATCTCCCCGCAGAAATCCGCATAGAGCAGAGCGATGGAGTTATCCCCCTGCGATGCCACAAACGCCGACAACTCCGTCTTCGGAAACACCGTATCGCGAACGTCCAACCCCGCGCGTTTGTGCACAACCGCCAACGTCTTCTTCATCTCCTTCGCCACCTCGGTGTCGAGCTGCGGCAATTGAATACGCGCGAGAAGAGCCGCGACCCGCGCTTGTTCTTCATCTTCGTCTTCGGGATCTTCGATGGGTGTGAGGATGGTGGTCGTCGACAAACAGTCTTCGGCGTCGAGGAGCACGATGGATCCTTCCTCGGGAAACGCCGGGTCGGCGATCTGCCGCGCCAGAAATTCATTGATGGAACGTTTGTCGGCGGGATGAGACGCGCGGTAGGAACCCCCGCGTTTGGCCGCGATGGCGTCATCTATGGATGCTTCGTACGTCGGGAATACCACCCGAACGGTATCGCGCGAGGCGATGGAGGAATCCCAATCTCGCTCGAGTTGTTTCGCGGCTTCATGCTCGACCGATGCTGGGTTCGTCTTGGATTTCTTTGGCGCGGGAGTTTGCCGTTGGGGCAGCACTCCCGGGTGTGTCGCGCGCCAGTCCTGCCAAGCAGACATGGCGGGGGGTTGCTTGGCTTGGGTCATGAACGTTGGATAGTGTTCGCGAATCACCGCGCGCAGATGTTCATCACAGGTTTTCCAAATGCGCCCAAGTTGTCGATATGCGTTCTGTTCTCCGAGCGGCACGTTTTTGCCTGTCGCACGCGGTGGGTTGTTGGGATACTTTTCGAAAATTGCGTCCAGTTTTTCTTCGGGCTGGTTCATGAACTCCGGATATCGATCGCGGATAACCGCGCGCAGATGTTCGCAGGTTTTCCAGATATGTCTAAGCTGACCATACGCGTTGCGTTCTTCGCGCGATACGTCTTTGCCGGTGAAACGCGGCGGGTTCACGGGATACTTTTCGAAAATTGCGTCCAGTTTTTCTTCGGGGGATTGCTGGTTCATGAAATCTTTATACCGCTCGCGGATCACCGCGCGCAGTTGTTCATCGCAGGTTTTCCACATGCGCCTAAGCTGATCATACGCGTTGATTTCTTCGGGCGGCACGTCTTTGCCTCCCCTACGCGGTGGGTTCACGGGGAACCTTTCCATGATCGCGTCCACTTTGGCTTCGGGCGATTGCTGGTTCATGAACGTTGGATACCGCTCGCGGATTGTCTCGCGCAGATGTTCGCAGGTTTTCCAAATACGCGCAAGTTGTTCATACGCGTTGCGTTCTTCGGGCGATGTGTCGTTGCCTCTGCGACGCGGCGGGTTCACGGGATACTTTTCGAAAATCGCGTTCACTTTCTCTTCGGGCGATTGCTGGTTCATGAACGTTGGATACCGATCGCGAATAACCGCGCGCAGATGTTCGCAGGTTTTCCAGATGTATAAAAGTTGTGCATACGCGTTGCGTTCTTCGGGCGATACGTCTTTGTTGCGGTTATAGCCACGCGGCGGGTTCACGGGATACTTTTCGAAAATCGCGTTCACTTTCTCTTCGGGCGATTGCTGGTTCATGAACTCCGGATATCGCTCGCGGATTTTCACGCGCAGATGTTCATCGCAGGTTTTCCAGATACGGCTAAGTTGTTGATACGCATTGATTTCTTCGCGCGACACGTCTTTACAACTGCTCCGCGGTGGGTTCACGGGAAACGTCTTGAAAATCACTTGCAGCTTCTCTTCAACCGACATCCAGCGCACGCGACCGGCAATCGCAACGGAGCGAATGGCGCGGCCGATATCCGAGGCCGACAGATCCACGCCGGGAAGGTCCCAGTCAACCATCCAGGACGGAGATGATTGACATACCACGATGGACGAGGATGTTCGTGTTCGTTCCGTTGGTTCCACCGCGTTTGCGTCATCGCGTTCCACACACCCTGGCGTCCGCTGCACCGCGACCGCCGCCGACTTTTTTCGCACCAGTTCCTCCTGCACTTCCATGGCCAATCGATCGTCTTCACAGCGCAACGCGGCAAGCACCGTTTGCACGGGACGAAACGCCGTCACCTGTTGCAATTGCTCGGTCAGCGCGTCGCCAACACGCCCGCCGTCCTCCGTCGACGCGACCAGGCTCGAACGACTCAGCGTGATCGGCAACAACACCGTCGCGCGACGATCATGGGGCTTCTTGCGCACGATCCGACCGACGCGCTGCACGATCTCGACATATTGGGTGGACGCATCGACAAACACGATCATGTCGGCCGCGGGCAAATTCACCCCTTCGGAAATCGTGCGACAGCTAGACAATACCATGCAATCCGCTTCCGCGTCCGCGCGGCCGGAGCGCGAGGTGGGAACCTCGCCGCTGAATTCCCGAAACAGATGTTCGCGTTCGGCGACGGACGTGGAGGCGGACAATCCCCGCAACACCACCGACACAGGCCCTGACACGCGCGGGTCGTGGGCAAATTCTTCGTCATACACGTCTCGGAAGGCGGTCTGCATGCGTCGCTGGCCCTCGGGACTGCAGAACTGCAGGACCGCAATATCCGCGTCCCCGTGCACTTCGTTGTGAAATGTCAACACGCGGCGGTTCCCCGTGGTGTACACAGCCCGCGCGATCGCCTTGTAGATATTGTTGCCGTTCGCCCGCTCCGCCTCTGTCGACAAATCCACACGCACTTCGTAGTCCTGCAACACTCCGTCCGCCAGCGCGTCGCAATACCGATAGAGGACGGCTGAAGGGGGAACCCCTTCGACCCCTGCAGGGCTGCGCCCCGCGACCCCATGTGCGACCTGCGCGACCCCCTGGCTCATGACTTCGTCGGATTCCATCGAGGTGACTCCATCCGAAGAACACGACGTCTCGCTGCCGCACTCCGACTCGGTGTCGTCGTGGGAGGGAAACGTCTCGCTATCGCCAACCTCTGACGCAGTCTCGAACGAGTCCGCGATGGATCCAGAGCCGGAGTGCGAGGTGTCATCGCGGTCGTACCAGTGGACGGGCGGAGTGGCGGTGAAAAGTAGCAGCTGTCGCGGGGTGGGAAAGGCGGGAAAATGGCATTCGTCGAGGGACCGTTTGCGGCGCCGAAGGGTATCCGAAGACAGGAAGGGAAGATGCGGCGCGAACAAGAGCGTGAGTTGGGGTTCTGTCAGGTGGTGTGCCTCGTCGCAATACAGAACATCGATCTGTCGCGCGTCCGTCTCGAGCGCGGACAGCAAGGTGGGGAAGGATTGGTACGTGCAGCGAATGAGTCGCGCGCCATGTTGCAGACGCGAACGAATGACCTCGGGATCCGTAATGCAGGGCGCTTCGGAGGACACGTGGAGCTCGAGTGGTGCATCGCCGGCCGCAACGCGAAGCGGTGCGGAAGGCGTGGGGTGTGGGGCTTGCCCCACCGTCTGTCGCATGAGGGCAAGGGAAGGAACGAGCGTGACGACGAGATCGTGGGGGGAGGTATGTTGGAGGCGATGTAGTTCCATGGTGCGGGATTTGCCGGTGCCGCAGAACATGGCCGCGACGGCGATGGGTTGGGTGGCGAGGAAGTTGACGATGGCGTGTTGTTTGAGCGATTGTGCCGTGATCATTTGAAAAATGAATTGGTGGTCCGTCCGTACAGGAACGAGATTGTGCCGCGAATATGTTCTATCGAATCCATACAAAAGTTTTTGTGCAGTAAAATGAAAAAAAACCATTTCGAGCGGAAGTAGGGTATATGCGCACCAGAACTCGTAGACGAGCCAGTACCAAACGGCGCCCGCGCCATAACCGATACGCGAAATCGAAGACACGACGTTCTCATCGAACGGTCGGCGGGATACGATCGTCGAGTGACTATTTTCCATTTCCGGGAGACGTTCGTCGTTTCGACGTTGTTGACATACCACCGGAGATTGAAGAGTTGGAAGAATTCAACTATGAATCCAACGTAGCGTTCGAAATCGATATAGATGATAGCAATCTTCCACATATTGTAGAATTGCGAAAAAGTGTCGACGATCCCATTACGTTATATCTGAATGAAGTAGGGCGGCTTCAAGAACTCACGCCGTGGATTCAGCAGGCTCGCACGTTTTCGATACCGTTAGGAAATGTGTCTGACATCGATGTCGAACGTCCAGATTGGCAATTTCGCGAGCCTACCAATGTTGTCTTATGGTTCCGAGAGCCGGAAACGGATCGTGAGTATTTTGGAGATACTTTTCGGGAGGAAGATGACTCGGATGGAGAGGAAGAATATGAAAGGTATCAGGACGGAGACTTTGCGTTTCCAGAAGATGTCGATTGGGAAGCCTTTCTCGCCCGAATAAATACACGATTGTCGTTTATCAGTTTTCCGACGTGTCAGAACACGGTATCGTATTACGTGATGATCAATTTTTCGAATCGGTGCCGCGAAGACTCCGCATTTCGCAACGGGTTTCGCAACATGTATACACGTCTTCGCGAACGTGTACCAAACGTCACGTGGGTAACGAATCTGAATGAAAATATAGCCCTTCCTCCGAGTATTCAGCAAATACGAGAAACTGTGTTTGATACCACCGTTTTTGGTAACCCTCCGAGGCGTGGGGTAGTCTAGTTCTGAAAACACAATAAAATGGAGGAAGAACGATATTCAGACGAGGTGTATGCCGAATTGGCGAAAGTATACAACAACCCGCATGGATACAAGGTCGTGGACATGTCGACGGGCGTCGCGATTGACACCGTGCTCAATGTCAATTCGTTCGAAGAAATGCAAACGCTGGCCGAGAATCTGGACTTGCAGAAATGGCGAGTGACGCAAACCTTGGACATCTACAGCATTCAACGTCCGTTTGCCGCCTTCAAGAATCATATACAGAAATGCGTAGACGACGCCTTAGAAGCCGGTCAGTACCGCATCGAAAGCGAGATGGTATGGACCACGTGGTTGCAATCGCGACCGGTGGAAGAATACCCGCGAGAAACTACCAAAGAAGACGCGATCCGAATTATGGAACATCGGTTTGATCCCGCGTTTCGCTGCCATGGGGACGCACCATCCTGGTTTATCCATCCTAACACCCCCACGAAGCGGGCGCGCGTGGAACTTCCCACCTTCGTCGACGAACAGCCTCCAATCACGTTGCAGCCATTTGTTACTCCGTTGCCATTCAAGCCGTGGTTTTCCACGAATCAAGGCGTGTTGTACGAAATTGTCGACATGGCCACCCATCAAATGAAAGTACGCACCAAGATAAACAATTCGACAATTGCACTAGATGCCGACGGGTACGACCATCACTCACTGAGAGAGCCTGGTACTGGTCGACCGTTTAAGATTATGTATTATAACAACGAAACCGAACTACTTGAAGTTCATCGTCGCGGAGGAGACAACCTAGCGGCGGAAATCGCCTTGTTGAAAACGTTGTGGATGCCAACTCAAGTTCCGCAGTCGGGAGAACGTCTGGATGCGCGTCCAGATCATCTGTATGCCAAGCAGATTGTGGATTGGATGACAATCCACAACAACTGGATGTGGATGAAGATGACGTCGGACCCAAAACCACTAGCATTGATCCCGCGGGCTGGCTTGCCGTCGACACAAGAATTTTCCAAGAATCTCTATGCTAGGCACAACTTGTGGAATTCGCAATGGTGGAAACCCGCCGCTTGGATCGAGACGGATCTCGACAGCCGCAATTGTTTGGAAGAATGTTTGTATCGCGGAATTATTCGCATTTGTGTAGTTACAATTGCATAAAGTTAAGTCTTAATGTTATCATAAATTGTTAGTATATATATGTATGTGTTCTGGATCATCCACAGACACCAATCGCGGGATGCCCCGTTCTCGCACAACGATGCCGACATATACACGATTGCCCATACTATCGCGTTCAAAGGCGTAATGATGTATGTCATCGACTATCAGCACCCGATTGTTGATGGTGAGCGGTTGCAAATGCAAGGAGCCGGATTGGTATTTCAAACTATCGACGATGATCTGGTGAGTGTCGCGAATCAGGCAGTCTATAGTATGTAGTCGGAGCGTTGCGTGTCGCATTTGTTCGACCGCCTCCTCCTTTTGCTTCAACGCGGAAATCAGTTGAGCACCTGCTTGTTTCAAGTTCTCTGTGGCATCTATCTTGGATTTGTAAGCCATTTATCATTAAATTGTGTTTGATCCCGCTCCGATGCAATACCCTCATCTACGCAACAATGATTATCACGGTGTCCCCTGTGGTTACACAATTCTACACACTTGCGTGGTCATCGGCGTGTCCGTGCCCCCGCCGTAGACCCAGCCGGGCGTTTTCAACCATTCGAGTTTGCGACCCGAGGCGGTCGCCGCGTTTCCGATCGCCTGTACCACCTTGGGAATTTCCGAATTGACGAATTCGGCTCGTCACCGAAGATCGCCCCCGCGGCAAATCGGGTAAAGTGCGGCAAATATCCAGCAAGAGGTCGAAGGACTGATATGTACAGATCACGAACGGGTAGAAGGCGGGGTTATCCAGCGCGCGTCGAATGATGTGCGCATCGGTAGTTCCGCCGAGTTCCGACCCAATTGCCGCTTCTTGATGAGGCCACAATTCAGAATTCATTTATGACTGGGGGTGGACCCCTGGGGGGTAAACCCCCCAACCCCCTAGCTCGCTACGCTCGCGATTGTTTTGCATATCTTGAATTGGTCAACTTACGCGAGCGCAGCGAGCTGGGGGCTGGGGGGTAACCCCCCAGCGGCCTTCGCGGAAAAAAATCATGCGCGCATATACAAAAAAATTCCCATGATAGTTCTCAACAACGAAACCATCAAACAAGAAGCCGCGTATTACCGAGACGGCCGTCGCGATTTGCAGACTCCGTTGAAATATTGGGACGTGTCTGCGGTCACCGACTTTTCTAGTTTGTTCTATGGTGTTCTGGGGATTTGGGAACATCCGGAAAACAGTATCGTGAATTGGCAAATTGGGACCAACATTGCCGACGGTGCGTCGATCGCCATGCAATGCATGTTCATGTCGACTGATTTCAACCAAGACATTTCAGGATGGGATACGTCGAAGGTAAACAATATGTTAGGCATGTTTAGCGGGAATAAAGTGTTTAATCAACCATTGAATACATGGGTTGTCTCGAATGTGACTATGATGGGAAGTATGTTTGAACATTCCGTTAGCTTTAACCAAGATCTTTCCAAATGGGATGTTTCCAAGGTAAGGGACATGTCGAACATGTTTCACACCGCACGTAGCTTCGACCAATATATTTCCGAATGGAACGTTTCCAATGTAACCAGTATGATCAGCATGTTTTATGGAGCCGTGTCGTTCAACCAACCGCTGCATAAATGGAAACTCCATCCAAATTGTAGCACGCGTTTCATGTTTGGGAACACACCTGCTTTTCAATCGATGTTACCGACTCTGTTGGGCGGGGGAAGCGAGAAAGCGTATTTCACCGTTGGACCGTTTTTGACGAGTTATTCGAATCCACGTGGCAAAGGTACATTTTTCAAACCGCATGGGAACCCGTCGGGCATATGGACACTTTATGAAACCATATCGAAGTCCAAGCATGACTTTGACCCGGATATTTCGTTGAAGGATTTTATTTATCGCATGAACCACCACCTGCGGGCCTGGGCCGACGAATTGGGCTGGCTCGGGGCTGTCAATGCACACAGCAAGGATCCCCTATACAACCTCATCTGGCATCCAACGCTGGAAAACAACGGCGTGCATCGAGAATTGATGGAATGGAGTTTCCCGAAGGGCTATCAAGGTAAAATTGGGAACCCCACGGAAGCGTCGCGGCACCGTATTCAGGACACATTGGAACGATTCAAATCCAAGAAGAGGCGCCGCGAAGACAGTCCCGGAGGCCGCGGGGCCGGAGCTACTCGTCTGCGTCAGGGCGGTGCCCTGAAACCCCCTCGCTCGCTGCGCTCGCAGGTAACGTCACGTGTGCAACGAATCTGAATGAAAATATAGCCCTTCCTCCATACGATGCCACCATTTTTGGTAACCCTCCGAGGCGTGGGTCGGCCGCATTCGCAACTCGATTGTGATCACCACAACGGTGTTCCAGCGTTATCGCCACACCTGACCGGGTACTCTCATTATCAATTTCCGTCGGCCACTAGACATAAAACATGAATATAGTTACAAACGAATCGTTGTCCGACTTGGTGAATACCTGGACGTGGTATGTGGAACTTCCCGACCGCATACCACGCCCGAATCTCCTGTCTCGATGTGACGTATCCGAGGTAACTTCGTTCAAGTTTCTCTTCAGTTATTGTACGCGTGAAGTGTTTGACTTCCCCGGTAACGAAATCGGTGACTGGAAGTTTAGATCGAGATCAGAAATGGACGGAATGTTTGAATTCTGCGAATTTGTGCCCGAATCCATCACACAGTGGGATGTTTCTCAGGTTGTTAGCATGGACGGAATGTTCAGGGGCTGCCGAAACATGAATCTGCCATTGGAACATTGGAATGTGTCCAACGTGACCAATTTCAGCAATTTGTTTGAGCTGTGCGAGACATTCAATCAACCTCTGGATCGTTGGGACGTATCAAACGCAATCACGATGGACCGCATGTTTCAGAGCGCGAGTTCCTTCAATCAACCATTGCCGCATTGGCAGTTAAACAAGGTGAGAACGATACGGAAAATGTTCGAAAACGCCAACGCGTTCAACCAATGTTTGGTTACTTGGCAAATTCCGCGGGGATGCGATTACATGTCCATGTTGGGAGCAGAACGGTTCAACAACTATCCGCCCAAATTTGAGCACTACTTGGATATCGGTGCAGGCTATGTGTTTAAAGGGATAGGAAATGACTTGACGGACATAACCGCGGAGATTCTGACTACGTATAAACGCGCAATGCGGACGAATCCATATCTGCGTCATCCGGCGGAAAACATACCCACCGTTGGAGACGTGATGCAAGCAGCTCACAGTCACGTGTTGTTTTGCCCAGCGTTGATGGAATTGTTTTTGGTGGATGAACTCGCTGCATATGTCGGTATCCTGCAGGTCAACCCGCTCTATGAGCTATTCGCGATGAACGAATTTCGTCCGGGTATATTGGAGCTAGTCGGGTTCGATCCGAACATTCGCAGCAGTTCCTTGTCCTCGACTCAACGAGAACGTGTCACCGAATGGATGACACGAAAAAAGTTAAACGCCACGCGACGTGCAACAACTACATTGATTAATTCTTAATTATGTAAAACAAACTTGGTCCGTCCAGCGACCACCACTGACTCTTGGAGCGCGGAACCACCAAGCAGCTCGAGATTATATTGTGGAACGAGGTGTGACGAACGCATCCACTTGTGCAAATGTAAGCACTTTAACGGATTGAACGTGTTCGGGGACGGACGGAAGAAATGGTTCGATGAAGGATCGAAACACATCAATCACATCTGCCTGCATCAATCCTGGTTTGATGATCGGACTATAGGGTTGAAAGCAGTCGCGGACCTGTTTCGGGACGATGCTTGCTTTCATGTTCGACAACAACGCTGAGAACCATTTAAAGTCGCTATTTGGCAAATTGTTGACAAACTTCAAATAGCGGGTCACCTGCGGATATTCGGAAGGGGTGCGTAGTACCCGACGACGCTCTTCGGCAACTCGTTTGGCGAGCGACGACGAGATGGATTCGGCGAACACGCTTCGACCCAAATCGATAAGATAAACCCGTGCCGGAAGCATGAAGGAAACGGCTAAACCGGATACTCGGTCGATATGTCTGTATTCAACAAAGCTCCATTCGTGCACAGGTTTGTCAAAACGATTGCCAAGAGTATCCAGCAACACATTATTTGAATGCAGATCGCCATGGATTAGTATCTTATCCATCTGCAGCAATAGAAACAAGACATATTCTGCAATAGCAAATATCCATGGTCGAACACGCGCCGACTCGAACCACGCCTTCATGAATTCTGCGAAACTGCGCGGATGCTCAATGCACTGACTCGCGGTATATGTTGGCACATTGGTTTTGTAAAAGGCAGTATTTATAGGATGAACAGTATGTATTGCGTGGTGGGCAAACAACATCTCCCCGTTGTTATTGACAATAAAATAGGGTTCAACGAACGCGCCGATGCTTCGATTGAATGTATGCCACGCGATAATTTGATTGCAAAATTCGTAAATTAAGAAATCAGAATCTTCACTCTGTGCACATTTCACCAAGGTGGGCATTTTCAACACCGACCGAGACCTGGGGTGTAGCGGTGCGAGTGTATACATGGTGGTAATGATCATGCTATTGGCGCCATCGCCACCATGCTGCTCATTGCCGAATTTGTCGCAAATATCGAATGCAAAGTCGGTCATCGATGCATACCGAAGATAAATATCCGCTTCGATCGTATTCGACAAAAAATACGCACCGGCATATTTCCACTTGGCGCGGCGCGTTCGTTGTGCTTTTAACACAACCTCTTTGGGAAGCGACGCGTGCATTCGCAGCGCGGCATCATCCGATTCATTGGAATCGGGATTCTTCCGACGTGTTGACATAGCTTTTCTTTACATCGATTTCGTCCGATTAGCTAGCAAGCGCGTGCGTGTTATCGGGGCCCGACGTCCCCTGTGGACGGCACGTCCGTGCGGCCGTGCAAACGCCGACAAGTCTACCTGCAAAAGATTTTTGCTGTAGATAAAAAACATGTTGGAGGTGGACAATATAACAATTCGTGAACTCTTGCAAGACTGGTCTGAATATTTGCGTTACCCGCGGCGTCGTTTACCGCAACCGGTGGTCATGTCGGAATGGGATGTGTCGAAAGTAACGTCGTTCAATGCATTGTTTACCGGTTGTGATGAAACATTGTTTATGCATCCTGGGAATGATATTGGTGGATGGAAGTTTGGGCCCGCGACGAGCATGAAAGGGATGTTTTGGGAGTGTCCGTACGTGCCCGAATCGATCGCGCGATGGGATGTGTCGGGAGTCGTCAATATGAATACTATGTTTGGAATATCGACGTTTTTTCAAAACCAGTCAACCATGATGAATGTACCTTTGGGGGCGTGGAATGTGTCGAACGTGACGGACATGGCAAATATGTTCTTCGGGTGTGTTGCGTTCAACCAACCTTTGGGGAGCTGGAATGTATCGAACGTCGAAAACATGACTTCAATGTTCAACGGATGCGCGTCCTTCAACCAGCCGTTGAATATGTGGAATATGCGGCACGTGCGAACTATGATCGGTATGTTCAATGGATGTGCGAAGTTCAACCAACCATTGGGGAGCTGGAATGTGTCGAACGTCGAAAACATGGCTTCAATGTTCAACGGATGCGCGTCCTTCAACCAGCCGTTGAATATGTGGAATGTGTCGAGTGTCGAAAACATGGCTTCAATGTTCGATGGATGCGCGAAGTTCAACCAACCATTGGATCAATGGCATGTGCAACAGGTGCTAAACATGCAAGACATGTTTCGCGGCGCCGACACCTTCAACCAATCGTTGGCCACTTGGAACCTATCGCCAAGATGCAATGTGGACACGATGTTAGCAAGCAAATCGTTTTTCAACCGTTTGCCAGTCTTTCCAGAAAAGGATCGCATCCAGGATACCTCATATGTCTTCGCGACTCGAATAGGTCCAACACTAAAACGCGCGACCATCTATAGTCTGTTTCTGAAAGGACGACCTGGCCGAACAACGATCGCGGATATGTATGCGTGGTTGTGGATAAAACGTGGTTGTGAATTGAAGTTGATAGACGCGGTTGCGGATGATCCGGCCATCATGACCGTCGCGAGTCCGATCTACGACGTAACACGGTTTGACCTTCGTCCGCGAGTGTTGGAGTTTGTCTGATTTTTTTCATAAATAAAAAACATGCTGGAAGTAACCGAAGATACGATTCATGATCTGGTTCAGGCGTGGTCTGAGTATGTGGATTTCCCGAACATCGAACCGCGGCCGAGGCATGTCATGTCACAGTGGGATGTTTCGCAGATAACGGATTTCGATGGAGTGTTCGTTTCATGTTCCGACAAGCTGTTTACCTTTCCCGGGAACGACATCGGCGGCTGGACGTTTGGGCCCGGGCCGATTACCATGCGATACATGTTCTGGACGTGCACATTTGTACCGCCATCGATTGCCAAGTGGGATGTTTCCAATGTCGTCGACATGCGTTATATGTTTTTCGTTGAAAATGACGATGATGATGATGCAATGAATGTTCCTTTACAAACGTGGAACGTGTCAAAGGTTACCAAAATGACAAAAATGTTTGCGGGGCGAAGGCGGTTCAACCAACCATTGGAAACTTGGGACGTGTCCAATGTGGTCAATATGCATGGAATGTTCGACTCTTGCGAAACGTTCAATCAATCACTGGCACGATGGAACGTCAGCAACGTAGTGGATATGAACTACATGTTTTATGGCGCGAATTCGTTCAACCAGTCCTTGGCTAGTTGGAAATTACACAACGACTGTATTGCGTTACGAATGCTTGCGAGTGCATCGTTTGCCAACGATCCGCCGGTTTTTCCAAAGAACATTCTGAATGAATCCGCGATGTTTGTGTTTGGTGTCAATGGAGAACCCAGGGCGGAAATGTATCGTCTATATCAACAAACCCGGACCACGAATCCATACCTGAAGCACTGTTCCGCGACACCAACCGTCGGTGACATTGCCCGCAATGTCCGCGCAATCGTATTCCCGACCGTACTGGAATTGTGGATGGTTGATCAACTCGCAACCACGCCCGGAACCATGGAGCCGAATCTGCTGCACGATACAATCCGGATCGAAGACATTCGCCGGCGGGTGCTCGAGATGGTGGGCGTGTTCTAGGGCTCGATGCGTTATGGACTTCGCTAGTGGTTGATTTTTTCACCCGTTCTAGATAACGAAAAATGTTGGAGGTGACAAACGAAACCATTCGCGGACTTGTCCAATCATGGTCTAAGTATTTGAACGTCCCAGACGACCAGCAGCCGCAACCGGTGGTCATGTCGGAATGGGATGTGTCGAAAGTAACGTCGTTTACGTATGTGTTTACCGGTTGTGATGAAACACTGTTTACATATCCCGGGAATGATATTGGTGGATGGAAGTTTGGGCCCGGAACGAACATGAACCAAATGTTTTGGGACTGCCTATACGTGCCCCCATCGATCGCACGATGGGATGTGTCGGGAGTCGTCAATATGGCTAGGATGTTTGCAATGTTACATCAAGGCTACCCTTCAACCATGAATGTACCGTTGGGTGCGTGGAATGTATCGAACGTAAAGTACATGAACTTCATGTTCGCCGGATGTGTTGAGTTTAACCAACCATTGGGGAGCTGGAATGTATCGAATGTCCGAAGTATGGCTTCGATGTTCTTCGGGTGCGCAAAGTTTAACCAACCATTGGGGAATTGGAATGTATCGAATGTCCAAAATATGGCTTGGATGTTCTTCGGGTGTGCAAAGTTTAATCAACCATTGGGGAATTGGAATGTATCGAATGTCCAAAATATGGCTTCGATGTTCAGCGGGTGCGCAAAGTTTAATCAACCATTGGGGAGCTGGAATGTGTGGCAGGTGTCATCTATGAGCCGCATCTTCAGCGGCGCCGACAGCTTCAATCAATCATTGGCCACTTGGAACCTATCGCCGTGGTGTGATGTGTCGCACATGTTAGCAAGCGAATCGTTTTTGAATCATTTGCCAGTCTTTCGGGAAAAGGATCTCACCCGGGATGCCGGGTTTATCTTTGCGGATCATGCAGGTCAAACACTCAAACGCGCACCCATCTATCGTCTGGGTCGAAGCGGCTCGACTACCGTCGGGGACATTGTAACCGCCATGTTAACGATCCTGGAATTGGAAATGGTGGATACAGTCGCGGACGCCCCCGGAACACTCGCCGCGAATCCGATCTACTACGCAACGCGAATCGATGTCGTTCGCCGGCGGGTGTTGGAGATGGTGGGAGTGTTCTAGATAAAAAAAGCATGGTGGAAGTGACCAATGATAACATTCATGATCTGGTGGATGCATGGAACCTATACGTGTCCTCGTCTACAACACTACACCGACGCCGTGTTCCACAACCTCCGGTCATGTCAGAATGGGATGTTTCGCGAGTAACATCGTTCGATACATTGTTCGATGAGTGTGACGAAAAAGTGTTTAAAGTTCCCGGGAACGACATTGGCGGCTGGCAATTTGGACCCGGGCCGATCACCATGCGCGCCATGTTCTTCAATTGTTTTTACGTACCGGATTCGATTGCTGACTGGGATGTTTCAGGCGTGGTCGACATGTCGGAAATGTTTACAACTGGGTTATTGTCAAATATGCCAATGGACATGCCGTTGGAACGATGGAATGTTTCGAACGTAACTCGCATGAATCGCATGTTTTCGGGACGCACGAATTTCAACCGCCCGGTGGGGACGTGGAACGTGTCGAAGGTCACCGACATGTCGGAAATGTTCAGTGTATGCACAGCCTTCAACCAACCGTTGGGGGATTGGGATGTTTCGAATGTAACCAACATGAATGGAATGTTTTGGAATCTATTTTCCATACAGTCAAAGTTCAACCAACCGTTGGAGAAATGGAATGTTTCGAACGTGATCGACATGGATTTTATGTTTCTTGGGGCAAACGCCTTTAATCAGTCTTTGAAGACTTGGAAAATACATCCGAATTGCACCGTACACAACATGCTCGGGTGCCGATCGTTTTGTCACTTTCCACCGGTCTTTCCAGAAAGCGAACGCAAGAAAGACGCCTCTCATGTGTTTAGAAATATTCATAATAGTACACACGACGCGGCCATTTATCGTCTGTATCTGCAAACGATCACGACCAATCCATATCTACGAAACCAGCCGGCGAACCCCACCGTCGAAGATATTATGCGCAACGCGAGCGCGATCGTATTCCCGGCCGTCTTGGAATTGATGTTGGTGGATCGAGTCGCGAACAACCTGCGCGCGAATCCGATCTACGACGCAACGCGAATCGATGTAGTTCGCCGGCGAGTGTTGGAACTGGTCGGCTTTGTGTAAAATAATAAAACATGATTGAAGTAACTGATGATACGATTCATGCGTTGGTGGATGCCTGGAGCGAGTACCTGAACTCACCGGAAGGTAATGCGGCACCACAAGTCATGTCTCAATGGGACGTCTCGCGGGTGACATCCTTCGTTGCATTGTTCCAGGAATGTCGTTCCAAATTGTTAACCTATCCCGGGAATGACATTGGCGGTTGGAAGTTCGGACCCGTGCCGATCAACATGACCTCGATGTTTGCAGCATGTCTCTACGTGCCCGATTCCATTGCCGCGTGGAATGTGTCCAGCGTAACAAATATGTCGAGCATGTTTTACAATTATTTGGAGGACGACTCGACCATGAACGTTCCCTTGGGCAAATGGGACGTGTCGAACGTCACCGATTTCAGCCACATGTTTAGCCGCTGTACGGCGTTCAACCAGCCGTTGGGCGGATGGGACGTATCAAATGCGACCGACATGACGGGTATGTTTGCGGAATGTAGATCGTTCAACCAGTCGTTGGGGCGTTGGAACGTGTCGAAAGTGACCCATATGTCGGAAATGTTCAGTCAATGCACCGCCTTCAACCAGCCGTTGCGGGATTGGGACGTGCGGGGAGTGAAAGGAATGGGGTACATGTTTCGAGGCGCGGATTCGTTCAATCAGTCCCTGGCATCTTGGCATCTGCATCCAATGTGTGAGATCAGCCAAATGCTTGCGAGCGTCTCGTTTTTCAACTACACACCGATCTTTCCGGAACGAAAACTCCGCGGGAACGCTCGGTATGTGTTTATGAATGTTGCGACGAGAGAGACCGCGCTGGTGTATCGTCTCTATCAACAACAGCTCGGGCCGATGGTCAAGGTTGGGGATATTATGCGCGGAATGATCTGGAGCATGGAGTTCAAGCTTCTGGATCATGCCGCGGAAATACCCGGCGCCATGCGCGCGAACAATCTCTATGACGCGACTGCGATCGATACCGTTCGTCAGCGGGTACGGGAATTTGCCGGCTTTGTGTAAAATAAAAACATGATAGTCGTTACGGACAATAACATTCATGGACTCGTGTTAGCATGGTCACACTTTTTGTCCTACCCGGAACAATACCCGCAGCAACCGGTGGTCATGTCGGAATGGAACGTCTCGCTGGTGACGTCGTTTCGTTACTTGTTTAGTTGTTGCAACCACGACGTGTTGTTGTTTCCCGGAAATGAGATTGGCGGCTGGAATGTATCGAGGGTTGAAAACATGGATTCGATGTTCAACGGACAGACGTCCTTCAACCAACCATTGGGGAGCTGGAATGTATCGAGGGTTGAAAACATGGATTCGATGTTCAGCGGATGTGAGTCATTCAATCAGCCGTTAAATGCATGGGACGTGCGCAATGTGACAACTATGGTCGGTATGTTTGCTAGGTGTGTTGCGTTCAACCAACCACTGGGTAACTGGAATGTGTCGAGGGTCAAGAAAATGGATTCGATGTTCCTTCGTTGTTCGTCCTTCAATCAGCCGTTGAACGCATGGAACGTGCACAATGTTAAAAGTATGGTCGGTATGTTTGATAGTTGTGTTGCTTTCAACCAACCATTGGGGAACTGGAATGTTTCGAGGGTCGAGAACATGGATTCGATGTTCATTTGTTGTTCGTCCTTCAACCAACCATTGGGGAGCTGGAATGTGCAGAATGTCCGATTCATGAATTATATGTTCGGTGCGTGCTCAAAGTTTAATCAACCATTGGAAAAATGGAACGTGTCGAATGTAATCAATTTCAATAGCGCGTTTCACAAATGCGTCGACTTCAACCAGCCCTTGGGTGGGTGGAACGTATCGAATGCGAAAGAGATGGTATGCATGTTTACGCAATGCAGATCTTTCAACCAGCCGTTGAGCGAGTGGGACGTATCGAATGTGACCGACATGATGGGTATGTTTGCAGGTTGTGATGCGTTCAACCAGCCATTGAGTCGATGGAATGTGTCGAAAGTGACCAATATGTTGGAAATGTTTTTGAAGTGCACCGCATTCAACCAGCCGTTGGGTGAGTGGAGCGTTCAGGGAGTCGAATCCATGTCGAGCATGTTTCGAGGCGCCGATTCATTCAATCAATCCCTGGCATCTTGGCGTCTGCATCCAAAGTGCGATACCAACCAAATGCTGGTGAGCGTGTCGTTTTTCAACTACCTACCGATCTTTCCGGAACCAAAACTGAGACGCTATGCACGGGATATATTTGAGAATCCTTCGACGAGAGAGACCGCGCTGGTGTTTCGTCTCTATCAACAACAGCTCGGGCCGATGGTCACAATTGGGGATATTGTGCGCGGCATGATCTGGAACACGGAGTTCAAGCTTCTGGATCATGCCGCGGAAATACCCGGCGCCATGCGCGCGAACAATCTCTATGACGCGACTGCGATCGATACCGTTCGTCAGCGGGTACGGGAATTTGTCGGCTTTGTGTACAAATAAAACATGTTGGAAGTAACCGATGATACGTTTGATGCGTTGATTCGCGAGTGGGTGAATTATTTGGAGTCACCAAATATCAATCCGCGGCCATCACATGGCATGTCGCAGTGGGATGTTTCGCAAGTGACAGATTTCGAAGGAGCGTTCATTTCGGCTTCCAAAAAACTGTTTACCTTTCCCGGGAACGACATTGGCGACTGGAAGTTTGGACCCGGGCCGTTCAGTATGGATTACATGTTCTGGAGGTGTAGTTATGTACCGCCATCGATTGCCAAGTGGAATGTTTCCAATGTCATCAGCATGCAATGGATGTTTGAAGTGTACGAAGGCGACGATGACGCAATGAATGTTCCTGTACAAGCGTGGAACGTGTCGAACGTCGTCAATATGTCTTACATGTTTTCAGGGCGAAAGCGGTTCAACCAGCCAATAGGCACGTGGGACGTGTCGAATGTGATCAATATGGGTAGAATGTTTGGCAATTGCCGGGCATTCAATCAGCCGCTGGGTGATTGGAATGTGTCGAATGTAAAGTATATGCCGGCAATGTTCTACGGTTGCCGGGCATTCAATCAACCACTGTCACGATGGAATGTCGAAAAAGTAATTGAAATGGGCGGCATGTTTAGCGGGGCGGATTCCTTCAACCAGTCCTTGGCTAGTTGGAAAATACACAAACAGTGCCTTGTGCGGCACATGCTCGCGAGTGCGTCGTTTTCCAACTATCCGCCGGCTTTTCCGAAAGAACTTCTGAATGAGCCTGCGACGACTGTGTTTGGTCGCGATGAGGCGGCCATTTATCGTCTGTATCAACAAACCCGAACCACGAATCCGTACCTGCAACACTGCTCCGCGACTCCAACCGTCGGCGAGATTACACGCAATGTCCGCGCAATCGTATTCCCGGCCGTCCTGGAATTGTGGATGGTTGATCAACTCGCAACCATGGAGCCGAATCTGCTGCACGACACAACCCAGATCGACGACATTCGCCGGCGGCTGTTTGAATTTGTCGGCTTTGCATAACATAAAAACATGATAGTCGTTACAAACACTTCCTTGTACGAGTTGGCGGTCGAGTGGATGGTATATATTGATGATTTTCCAGACCGACCGCACCCGACACTCCTTTCCCAATGCGACGTATCAGGGGTAACTTCGTTCGCGTCGCTGTTCAATCAATGTCCGCGCGCGGTGTTTGACTTTCCCGGCAACGATATTGGCGGCTGGACGTTTGGATCGAAACCGATCAAGATGACCTACATGTTTGAATTCTGCGACTATGTGCCCGAAGCCATCTGTCAGTGGGATGTATCGTGTGTAGTTAGCATGAGGGGAATGTTCATGGGGTGCCAAAACATGAATCTGCCATTGGGTCAATGGAATGTGGCCAACGTGACCGATTTCAGCTGCATGTTCGAAAAATGCACGCGATTCAATCAGCCGCTGGGGAACTGGAACGTATCCAACGCAATCACAATGGATGACATGTTCAAGAGCGCAATTTCCTTTAATCAACCATTGACGCATTGGCAGGTGAATAAAGTAACAAAGATGTCATGCATGTTCGAAAATGCCAACGCGTTCAACCAATCGCTGGCTACCTGGAAACCTCGGCCGGAATGCAGATACTTATCCATGTTGGGCGCACGACGGTTCAATAACTACCCGCCCAACTTTCAGAGCAACTTGCGGATGGATGCAAGCCATGCGTTTATCGGGCAAGGAGATGATTTCATGGAAATAAACGCGGAGATTCTGACTACTTACAACCGCGCAAAGCACACGAATCCATATATGCGTCGTTCGGCGGAAGAATCGCCCACCGTTGGTGACGTGATACATGCAGTCTACAGCCACGTCTTGTTTTTCCCGGCGCTGGTGGAATTGTTTTTGGTGGATGAAGTCGCGGCGTACGGCGGCATCCTGCAAGACAACCCGCTCTACGAGACAATCGCGCTGGAGGATTTCCGTCGGCGTGTATTGGATCTGGTTGGGGTTGCACCGAACCTTCGCATGTCATTGTCCGCGATGCAACGACTGTATGTCACCAAGTGTCTGAAAACGCTACGATGAAAAGGCTCAACCACATGGAAGAAAAATATCATCATTAATTCTTAACTATGTAAAACAATCGAACACGACCATAGGTCAAATCATCCATTCTTTCTTCATCTGCATGATCGTCGGGCGGCAAACGTTGCAGGGACCACCACTGACTATTGTAGAGCATGTGGCGTTGATATCGCGTCAAGTCCAGTTCTTGTTTCGGCGGCCAGATGGATGATTGCTGAGTTACGGTGTCGCAGGAAAAACGAAGATACACCCAGGAATCATGTTCGCGCAGCCAACGCAACAACATGCGCGCTTGGTCACGTGTAGGACGTGCGACCATTGTAGACAGCGCCCAGCGATCGGTGGTGGGTGGTGGACTTTGGCGCGGAACACAATATCCATGACCATACAGTTGTACCCATTCCAACACGTTTGGATTTACGGTGACATCCGGATTCAAAACAGGGGCAAGCACGCGGTATTCTCCGTTGACCACATCGTCAAACGACCACAAGGTTCCGCTGGGAGAATCATAAAACGTCGTGGTGTTGAGCCGCGCGATGGCTGTTTGCAGTTTGGCGGGAACGACCGGCGCGACCTCTTCCACCGTCTCATTTTCCGGAATGATCACCACCCATCCCACCGAGCGCATGTCCGTGGCTGGAGTTCCAAAACGATATTGCGCACCCACCATCGAATCCACAATCGGCACCATGTCGTGGATTGCATGCGGCGGATAGAGTTCCGCGTAATCGGTCGCGCGCCAGGTTGCCCATACATGGTCGGCTTTCAACGTATGCACGGACTTGGCGGGTTTGTCGTCAATCCAGTTCTGCACGAGTTGGCGGAACTGGGCATCGGGACGTTTCAGTTGCGTCATATCCAACAAGGACGCCACGGTAACGTTGTGGGCTTCCAAGGCCTCGGCGAACTGAATGACCGTGGGATAATGATTGATCCAACGCGCGGCGGGGCCATGCGACCAGTTGCCGCGGATGGCCAACCCGGGATGTTGCTGCAATAACAACAAGGTTTGAATAGTAGTGTTTAAAAAACTCATTCGATTGGAAAATGAAATTCTAATTAATAATTATTACTGGCCGCCATGGCAGCCCACTGCTCCTGTATTTCTTCAATCTCGTGCTGAATGTCTTGAAAGTGTAAACGAATGGTTTCCATCATCTCCGGCACGGCAAAGGGTTGCAGTCCCATGCAAACCTGCAATCGGGGATATCGTGGCTTCAAGGCAATCCGGGCGGCGTTCTGGACCACGAATTGAATCATCCAGTCTTGGCTGAACGATTCCTCGGGGATGTCTTCGGTCGCTTTCAAAATGTCTGCGAGGAACACTGGGTCGTCGATGCGTCGTTGGGCTTCTTGGCGAAGCGACACAGTATTGTCCAATCGTTCCAACGCAACGGCACAGGCAAAGGCGAGTTCGTGAATCATGTTAAATGTGAAGAACGACATCTCGAGGATGGTTTCCCAACGATCTCGCATTCGCGCAGCGCCTTCATGCGCCAATGATTATATTGCCCCGCGATGGATGCTGCAGGAACACTGATCAACCTTGGGTTCAAATTTCGGTAATTGCTGGGACGACTCCAGTGGCAAAGGAAACGATTGACCGAAGCGGAAGTGTAACTAAAACCATAATTTAATTATGCAGTTCGATATTGCCTGGATCGTCTACAGCGACTGGCTCGACAACTATGAGCGGCTGACTTGGCAATTCGCGCTGAGCTTCACGACCAAGCATATCTGGTGGCACGACAAATTCCGCAACTCGCGCAACCCATTGCTGCTCCGGTTTCGCGCCATGGGTCATTTGTTAACTACCGTATCGCCGGGTGAAACCGTAGACAGAGAAGATCTTCAATGGTTCGAGGACGCGCATATCCCCGTACACTGGACCGCGAAAAGTCTTCCGAACTGGAGATTGTTTCCATGGATGGCGAATCACGCGCAAACAGGATCTTCATGTTATGATTTGAAGAAGTTGGAGACGTTTCCCAACGTGTCGACCATGTTGCTAATAACGTTCCGTCTCGACGAAAACGAAAACCATGTAACGATTGACCGAGCGGAGACCTGGCCGCGTCTGAACTATCTGTGCACGCGCATACCGGCCGAGTGGAGTTGGGTTCAGGAACGCACCGTGACCCTGAAGACGGCATGGATGCCGAATCTGACCATACTTCGATTGGAAGAAATGTATTTTCAAATACGCATGATCGTAGACTGGTCCGGGTTGTCCAACCTCCAACATCTTGTATTGATGCAAACAGAGTTTCGGGTAAACGCGCCGGAACAACTCTTTCCACGGCTCCGCAAACTCGTTATCTGGGAACGATGGTACCCAGAACGATGCATCATCACCGCCGAGTGGACGGCCTTTATCGAACGACACCTACCTCAGATCCGTATCCTCGTCCTCAATGGCGCGAAGGTAGGCAACTGGCTTGAACGGTGGTTGCCCCGGTTGACCTCCCTGGAAGAATTGTCGTTGCCCAATGACTTGTCCGCCCGGGCGTTTGCATGGCCGCCGAGTTTGAAACGCCTAGAGATCCTGCAAGGTAAACAATCGGTGAAACAAACATGGGTGCCCTTCCTCCCGCAGCATATAAAAATCGCGTAACGATGAGTCGTGTGTGGAATTGCGCGCGCTGTCGCTATTACGACCGTGGCGCCTGTCGACGATCCTTTTCCGTGCCTTTCTATGCCAAGAGTCATGAACCTGCGAGCAAGACCGAACGGATTCCTATCGCCGACGCACGCACCAACGAGTCACTCTGTGGCCAGGCGGGTCGAGAGTTTCAAGATAAGGGATGGTTTCGTGCGAAATCCGCTGCCTTTAGCGCGGGGTTCAATGTGTGGGCCTTGGTAACCATGGGCGACGAATCCGTGATCCGCTTGTTGGTCTTCTTAGGAGGCGTTCTCGACATATATAGCCTATATCAAACGTTTAAATTCATGAATGACCGACCGTTGTTAATTAAGAATTAAGCATGGTATGTGTTATTACTATTGGTTATGCAAGTAATGTTACCGATCTTGCCGCCGTTAACATTGTTAATTCGAACTCCACCGCCCGTTTGTTTGCGATTGTTCGAATTCACATTTCCCGAATTGTTCTTCACCGTGATTCCGCCAATGACGCCTTTGCTTCCGAGGCCACCAACCTCGACAGCGGCCGAGCTCGCCGATGGTTGCGCTTCATAGACCACCGGCACGATCACCCTCTCGCCGTCCACGGGCGGCCATGCTTCTCTGTCTACAAAATCATCCGTTCGATTCCCCGGCGGCGGGATCACTTTCACGCTGAATATGCCTTCTTCCGCCGACGTCGCTACAAAATACACCTCCACCTGCCACTCCGACGACGGCACACCGCATGTCGGCGGCTCGGAACGCTTTCCTCCGTCGTCCGAACGCGGACAAGAAGACAACTTGCCCTCGGCATGCATCGATAAACCTGGAATTCGAATCATTTGTGGGGGTTCACCCCCACACCCCCACCTTTCCCGCGCTTCCCAACCGGCATAATTAAAACTTATGAAATCGTTTCCACGTTGCTTCTCAGCATTGTCGTCGATCGGCTGCGAAAACCTTATATGTTTCCAGGAGGAGCCGTTGCGATTCCCGAAAAGGCAATTTCATGCAATTGTTTTGTGTCATGGTCATAAGACCACCGATCCATGACGAAAATGTCAATGGTCGAAGGAATACACGCAAACCAGCGCGATAACAAACAATCAAACACCGGAAAGTCATCCGGGGCGTCCTCCATGACTTCCAACTCATCAAACTCCACCTCCTCGAGATTAGACGGCCAGGAAACTGGACACTCCCCTTCGGTGCTATAGACGGTCAGACTATTCAGCTGCGGCGTGCGTGTAAACAACCGATCCCAGTCGGCCGCGGTCGTGTCAGGTCGTGTCCGGATATGAATCGATCGCAATCGTGGAAAGACCACGCGGACGTTCGTTATGTGCACGATTCCCAGGTTGGTCAACTGGTTCGCGTGCTTCAACACCCTATCATATTCGGTTGCGATCGTATCTATATAATCATAAATGACGCTTTGAAGCAAGGGCATTGGTTCGTGCGGAAACGAAAGAACACGGCCGGAACTTTCCACCATTCGGAGGCTTTCTGTCGGCCAGTCTTCCACCAAGAGATCGTCGATGCCAAAGGCATCTTCGCGAATCCACAGATCCTCCAAGTTTGGAAATGCAGCCAACGAAATCCGATCATTCTCGAATCCGTCGTCGTCATTCACCGAAAGAACAATTACCAGACATCGAATCTGTGGCCAGGCGCGGTTCGGTAACGCTTCGGTCCGTCCCAATACCACCGTCATGGACCTGACCGTCGGAACCGGATCCACGTCGCGAAGATGTGTGTTTGCCGAGATGCTGAGCATCGCGTATTCTGCGTTCGCATACACCCACGGAAAGGAGTGTGCGAGTTTTGGCAAATAGGCGCCGCGAATGTAAAACGGTGAGATATGCGCGATTTCGTAATATTCCAATAGTCGACCAACTTCCGCCTTCATATCGTCGCTATCGTCGCTGTCGCGCTCTACATATCGAATGGGCGTGTTGCGCAACAGAAGCAACCAATCCGACGAGACCGCTTGAAATTTTTGCAGCGAACGCGGGTGATAGTATGGATAGCACGACGGCATCGCCAGCGCCCATTGAAACCACCAGTGCATCGCGCGCGGCATCCATTCCGAATAGATGTATTGCACGAGATGGGTTGGTAATTCGGCCAGCATTTCAATTGTGGTGGGGGTTACCCACCCCACACCCCCCCCGTTACGAAGTCCTGTAACTAACTTTCAGGAGGAGTCGGAAGTCGTGCGAGTGCACCATAACTAAATCGCACAGCAATCGCGCCATGAAGGCAAAGATTATCAAGTTCGCTCAACCCAAGAGCCAACACGACAATTCGTCGACGACGTATCGCTACTTCGCCTCCAGCAAGTTGTTTAACTCGCCAGATCCGTCGTCAATACCTATTCCGAAGTTTGCTACCAGTCAGCCAATTCAAAAATAGCTTGCTTTTCATGATATTAATTTTTAACTATACACATATTCTTCATTTTGATCGTTGTTTCACAGACACGTCTTCCTTTCGGGTTCTCGGGTGTGTGAGGGTGACCCCCACGAATTGCCCGATAAGGTCGGCATAGGGCGCGCGTTGGAGCACGTTGTGGTAGAGAAATGGTGCCCGGAAGGCGGGATGCACGGCGGCGGCATGTGCCCAGAGATCCAGCTCGAGGGCCGATTGCCATAGCGCCGCGACTTCCAAGAGAGGTCCGGGCGGAATGCGTTGATGAATCCGCGGTGGCAGAACATCGTCTGAAGGAATCGACTGATGTGCGGCGGCAAACACAGGAAGCGAAGAGCGAAACGAATTGGCGTTGGAAAACATTCTGTCGATGTCTGACTTCGGGTGGAGTCGCCAGGTATGCAGGGGTTGGTTGAACGACCGAGCTTCGTAAAAAATACCGCCTATGCTTTTCACCGCAGACATGTCCCAGCGATCCAGCGGTTGATTGAAGGACTCTGCGTGTATGAACATGCACCAGAGGTCTGGACCGTCGGGATGAAACACCCAGGAATTCAGTGGTTGATTGAACCGCGATGCGGAATTAAACATTCCAAGGAAGGTGGTAACATGTCGAACATTCCAATGATCCACGGGTTGATTGAAGTTCACGGCTAAATAAAACATTGCCTCCAACGATGTGACCGTTGCGCGCGCCCACGCCTCCGGGTCGCCGAACGGTTGATCAAACACCTTGGCACATCGAAACACGCAAAACATATCTTGCACGTTTGCAATATCCCACCGATCCAAAGGTTGGTTGAAGTTGTCGGTTTCGCTAAACATACCCGCCATGCTGCGCACGAGCGAAACGTCCCAGTGATTGAGCGGCTGGTTGAACGTCTTGGCGCCGCGAAACATATTGTTCATTTCTTCGACGTAACTCACGTCCCAGAACAAGGGTAGATTGAATGTGTCGTTGCCGTAAAACATTTCATTCATGGTGATTTTGGATCCGGTGCCGATTTTCCAGTGACCAATGTTGTTTTCCGGGCGATCCCAAAACCCCGGCGGCAATGCTAAATTTCGAAATAACCCATCGAAGCACCGCACGCGGGAAACGTCCCAGTCTTTCATGGGTCCGGCGTTCGACACGCCGCGAATCACCTTTTCAACTTCGCGGCGAAGTTCTTCGCCAGTTACGGGGATAAACATTTTATTTTATGACGCAATATCCGTTCTGCGGTGTTCGAAGAATCGGAAAATACAATCTCTACATGTTTAGGCGCGGCGTTGGCCCACGTGTCGATGTCATGTTGGTAACAATTCCCCGTATCCACGATGAGTTCTTTCAAGGACGGCGGCCAATGAGTTGGCGGCACCGGTGAGTTTTCTGGATGAATGCACAGACTTTCCAATACCGGCATCTTTGCAAACCATGCCGGCCAATTGGGGTTGGGTACATACAAGGCCAATATGCGTAGTTTGGAAAATGTGGCAGCGGTAATATCATCGGGGTGATATCGGTGTGCTTGATGACAACCATATTCGGATACCTGCATAAAGATTAGATATGGTGCCTGAAGCGTCCACAGAAACCGCAAGGCCGCGGGATTGATGTCAATGAGTCGCAGGTGCAATATATGCAAGGAGGGTATCGCGGCGGCCGGAAGGATGGTGTTCGTGTACATCGTGATATCCAGTTCTTCCACACAGGCGGGCCAGTCTTCCCATAACATGATGGCGGAATCGAGGATCAGTGACCGCGCGTTCGGAACCATACGTAACGACCACCGATATTTGGTAAACCTGTCAAACATATATGTGCTGATTTTGAAACGTATCACCAACGGCCAGGGAACGGGCGATGGTGTTAGAATAGAGTCTGTGCTCAGAAAGCCAGTCCGAAAGCCAGTCCGAAAGTTAATCAGAACAATTTCCGAGACTGAAGGGATGGGATATGTGTCCCGCATATCGTTACAGACTAGCTGCATCTCCGTCGCGCGATACATGAGCCACGGACAATCCGATCGATAGATTTGTTTCGTGAACTCCATGGGCATGATATGAGCAGCTTCAAACCATTCCAACTCCGCCCCCGAGTCCCCGTGCCAGGGCTCGAAGTCGATACATCGATGTGGGAATTGGCGCAGCAGACGTACAAAGTCGGACCCATCGCGGAAGACATCTAGGTCGCGCGTGTTGTGCAAGCAGCAAAGTTGCAACCACGCCGCGTCATACCCGCACAGATACTCAACATAAATCTTCCGCACCAGATCCGTCGGATAGCGATTCATTTGTGTTGTAGACCTCGATGACGGTCACGGCCGAATCGTTGCGCGGACATTGAATGTACGGCGGTGGTACTTCTCCCACGCCTTCAATCAGGCGACCGCCGCCGCGGGCCAAACGTTCCAACCGCGGATCTGCGTCGGAGTCGGCGTCGGAGTCGGCATCGGAGTCGGCAACGCCGTGTATCTGGATCAGCCGCCCCTCCTGGCCGCACATGTCGAAGTAGACGGCGAGTTCGATAAAGCCGATGCCAAACAAGGTCGCAGCGGTGACCAGTAACCAGAATCCGTCGTGCGCGTATTGACAGGCCAAGCCGGGCGACAGACAGTTGCCAGTCGCGGAACTTGGATACAAACGCACACTTTCGTTGAGTGGATATTTCATCGGGTTGCGACGCATGCAAAACCGCACGTTCGGCATATAGGTGATTGTCGACGACGAACATCGAGTTCCGTCGTCAATGGCACAATCGCTGCCGCCCGCAAACGCGGCGTGTGCATAGCAGTTGTAGACGACCGTCCCGCTGCTTTCCGTCAAGGTGCAGTCGTTGCGGGTGATAACGGCGTCGGTGCCGGTCAGTACATGGCACCCTTTCATGTAGAGAGTGATGCCGGCGATAAACAAGACAAGTGCGATACACCAGACACAACTCATGTTAATATTACACTGTGAATATTATCAACGCACCTTCCATGAATTCACTTACAAGAATCTGCAAATCCGTCAATGGCACGTCGAGGTTGTTGCGCTCAGACCAATCGTAAATCGCGAGTTTCCCAGGACAGGTATTGTATCCATTGGCCCGATGCATCCGACACCCGTCTTCTTGAAGCGATGGACGATAGGTGGACCACCAATGACTTTCACGTTGCCGCATCCATAGGACCACACGCCAGGCTTCTTCCAGGGTCGGCAACCTTTGGGCGTCTTGCGCGCGTCCTTGTAATACCCAGTATCGCGAATGTGTTTCCTTGTCGACCGACAGATAGCTGAAAATGTCGCGCGGGAGATCGTCTTGTTTCACGGCGTCCATTGGCACGAAATGCATCCAATTTCGAAGGCGGTCTTTGTGGTGCGCTATTGGGTGCGTTCGAAAGCGGTCTTTGTAGTGCGTTTTCTTGTCCGGCGGAGAAATGCGAACATGTCCGCGCTCGATCATGTCGATCAGCCACCGTTTGCTGGCGTCGTCGTCTCGCTCGCGAAGCTTCAGAATGGATTCAACGTCGTAGTTGCTCAGCGGTCCGTCGAGATGGATCGCCGGACGTTCGTTGAGAAACAGGTAGGTCAAAGAAATCAGGATGGATAACATTGTGATAATACGTGCGAAACATCTGAAACATGTTAAACATGTTTTCCATGTTGCTATGTTCGCCCACGGCCCACGTATCCAGCGGTTGGTCAAACGCGTAGGCGTTGGAGAACATATGACGCATAGTCGTCACGTTGCGAACGTCCCATCGTGCAAGCGGTTGGTTAAACGCGCGCGCGTCGTAAAACATACAGTCCATATTACGCACGTTGCTCACGTTCCATCGCTCGAGCGGCTGGTTAAATATATCGGTTCCCGCAAACATTCCGTGCATCCAATGCACCTTGGACACGTTCCAGCGTTCCAAAGGCTGGTTAAAGGCGCGGGCGCCTGCAAACATGGCGCCCATAAAACGTACATTGCTCACATCCCATTGATCCAGCGGCTTATTGAAACTCGTCGCCGCCATAAACATGTATCCCATAGTCACGACGCGCGACACGTCCCATTGCGAAATATCCTCGTTGAAGTCGTACATGTTCGCGAACAAAAACTCCATATTCGTGACCTGCGACACGTCCCACTGCCCGATCGGCACCGGATTGGTTTTCCATTCGCGCACACTCGCGCGAATCGTTCCATCGGTCACAACAAAGGAAGCAACTGGGGCGGCGTCCTCCATGGTCTCCGACCAAACAATGAAGTTGTCTGAAATATGGATCTCCATGCACCGTCGCGGTGTAGAAATTATTCTTAGTCGCCGTCCGCCGGAAGAGGTCGATGGGGAGTTTCCCGGCGCGACAATGGAGTTTCGGCTGCCGCCCACCGTCACTGTGAAACGATGGTTTCGACTTACTCCGTGGCTTCGCAACAACAGCGACACGCAACGTAACATGACGATTGACGAATTGCTACAATTCGGGGCCACGGAGCAACATCTTCCGCCGAACGCGCGACCCGACTTTGCCACCGTCGTTCGCGAAGATACCCGCACATTTGCGGACGCGGGGACGTTTGACGTTCACCATATCCCGGCGTCCTGGTTCGACCTTCCGGAATGGATTGTGCCGCCGACCAATCTGACGGCGTTGGTTTCCCAACACCTGAAAGAACTGCAAAGTAACGACGGCGTCACGCTGCAACAGGTGGTGTTTGCGGCCACGGGACGAATCTGTAGCTCGCAGGTGTATTCGCGGTGTTTGCTCGATGCCATGAAAAAGGATGTGCAGCGGTTTCACGGCACCATGGATGTGCAAAAAGACCAAGGCGTGGAGATTTCCCCGTGTGATGCCCAATGGTATGCGGGCAAACGCGTGCGTCCCGAAGCCGAAGATTTGCAAATGTTCGCGCTGAACAACCCGACGTCCAGGGCCTATCGGACCTGGTTTTTCGAGAACGTGATTCTGTCGCACGACTTGCCGGAGGAATCTGTCAGCCAAACCGTGCATCTCGGGAAAGTCGATCCCTCCTGGATCTCCCGGCGATATCGCGTCACCATGCAGTTGCCATATAAATCATAACTTTATGCAAACCATCACCTTTGTACGCCATTTGACAACCGCGGTGAATCGCGACCTGACCGAAGCATTCGTTTCCGAAACGCCATATGTCGACGACGAAAGTCGCAAGGACACACCGATCTTGCCGCCCGAAACGCCTGTGCCCGAACTTGCCACTTGGACCGCCGATCGTCCGTATGTGGTGATTGTCACGCCATTGCAGCGCACGGTGCAGTCGGCGCAGTTGATGATCCCATCCATCTTCCAGCATCCATCGACCACCAAACTGGTCATGCCGGCGTGGATTGAATTTGGATGTACGTATGGCGACAAAGTCAAACACCCAGACGCCGCGTCGTTCATTCGCGACATGCAGGAACAAGGTATTGACACGCGCTTTGTGCATCCGACCTTGTTGCCATGCGACATGACCACGACGCGTTCGCCGACGGAGCAGTACGAGCGCACCCCGTTGATTCACAGCGACATGGTGCCGGAGCCGTGGGCACTGTTTCAGAATCGCCTGGAATATGCGCGATATAGTTTGTGGAAATACGTGAAGACGTTGCCCGAGAACGCCGAGGTGTTTTTGTTTACGCACGGCAAAGTGTTGTTGGAAACAAACCTGTTTAGCCAACGTGTACCCAACGGCGCATCGGTACGTCTGACGCTCGAAGACTTGGTGAACGGATATTGGGAAGATTTTGAATTTACCGAAAATTGGGATGTCATTCCTGCCGTCGAATGGGTGAAACCTTTTTGTAATTCTTAACTAGGCTAACACTGCGTTTCGTTGTTTCCCCCCTTCACACAATATTTCATAATTGAAATATGACTACGGATAAATATACAACCTCCGCCAATTGGGTCGCGTCTACTCCCATGTTGCAAAAGGTCTTCGAAGACCCCAAGTGGTGGGACGACGATGGACATCGAATGGTAGTCGCGGGGGCACAAACGTACGCACCCGTGTTGCCTGCCACCATCCTCTTTGCTATCACCGAAATGCATGTCTATGACATGCCAGTAGACATGCCTCTTTCCATGCGCGGAGCCAAGCATGTCACCGGGTATGAAGATGCGTCGACCGCGCGAACAATACATCCAGGTCAGTCGGTCGTGCTCGAGTTGCATATGGCCGAGCCGTTTCCCGGATTGGTGATTCGACGCGACCCACTGACCGTGGTCGTGCTGGCCGAAACTACCTTTATTGACTGGGAAGTGATCCTGCGAGGACAAACCCCGTTCGGTTTGTTTCGGTGTGACGTTCGATACAAACCTCGACTGGAGGTTCGCGAATTGCGGTTTGTGGCGCCGGAAGACTGGATCCCGCGAGTGCGTCGCGCCCTGCAGACACCCCATCCAAGCGTGTCGCTGGCCCGAAACAAGCTTATTAACAGTGACGTGATAAAGGTAGTGGCCGAATGCGCCCGTGTTCGAGAACCTCGATCGATCGAGTTGAATTTGAGCGACAATGATCTTTCATATATATGTCGCGTCTTTATCGACGAGTGCGAGAGTATCAAAAAAGTAGATTTAAATCATAATATTGATTAAGAATTAAATGTATAGTTTTTTGTGGAATGATAGGGTCTATCGCGCGAACGTCGGCGATCAGTTGACGTTTGGCGATTTTCAATTTGAACTCAAACGCGGGGGTGTGTATGGTTCGCACCAACTGCTCTACATGGGTAGGTATTTTGTCATGTGCGCGATGAGTCACTGGACCTATCTGACGAGCCCCAACGGGATCGCGTTGTCGTTTCGCAAAACACCCACGCGCGGCACATTCGAATACAGTCCGTACGATGATAATCATCCGAGTTATTGGAACCACTACACACCGAATGCTAACGACCCGACCATGTGCGCAGATAGAAACGGTATCTATTTGATCTACCCCGGGTTCACATTGCGTGACCATTTGTGGACCGGCAGTCCCTGGCCGATCCGTCTCGATGTTGAATTTCGATGTGAGGATCCAGCCTGTTGGCACATGATGGCATCGCAAATCGACGATACCGGCGCGCATTTGAACGGACGTCAAATGACCATGCCGCTCGCGATTCATTCGTGGGATCGGGCGATTCTGGCCATGCCACCACGCGCGCGCGAGATTTTCGCCCACGAACGACATTTACGCTTCCGACCCTTGGTGCGGCTTGTCTTGTTGGCGCGCTTGCCGATAGAAGTCATTCTCCAGGTGTTGGAATTCGCGGATCTGTGGAGTGGTTGTTTCCCCGCCCTTCCCCTGACCCGCGACCTGACCCTGGCCGAAGAACTCCATGCCCTGGAATTGGATCCGACGCGTCGCACGTATTTCGAACAGATCGATCCACACACTCGAGAGATAGGCACGCCGCGATACGAATACGTGTTACCCGTACCGCGATTGCCGGTACGCTTTTCCCGCTGGGAAAGTGACCTTGTCCGCCGAATGTTTCCCTATCCCGCACAAAATATACATGTGGTCGAAACTTCCGACGGACGTGTGGCAACTCGTCTATGACGACTACATTGACGGCACGGATGCCTTTCATCTGCAATGCGCGTGGACCATACCCGCGTCTTCCTTGCAATACTCGTGGTTAGTCTACTTCGTGGCGAGACTTCGGCCGTTACCGTTTGCGTTGCGACAAAAAGACAACATGGTGACATGGAAATCTGTCTATTGTACGATAAATATGGAATGGTTGATATGTATGGAAGTCGCGCATCTGACATCCAAACACATTCCATGGGACGCGGTAGTACACAGCAACCCAGAACGGTTTCCGTGGCTCACGCAGCATGCGCGCGGGTTATGCGCTATGTTAACTCGCAACCTACCGCCCCGTTTTGCATCCATCTCCAAGCTGATCTGCACCGAATTCACGCCTTGTCTGGACAATGTATGGCCGCATGTGACGGAATTCTACTGGTGGATCCACTACGAAGTGTGCGGGAATCACCCGTTTCTGTTTTCCCGATACTGTCATACGACGTCGGATCCTACCCCGCGATGCCTGTCGCTGTCGAATTTTCCCAACCTTACCTGTCTTCGATTGCGGGTCGACTTTGTGGTGCAAATCAACGATTGGAACACAACATTGACCGAACTGATCGTGACTCACCAATGTATTTTCCCACCACATCCGCTTCCGACCTTGCGAGTGCTGCGCATGGACGTTCTCCATCCCTTCATGTGGTCCCTGCAGGCCCCGTACCTGACCACGCTCCAAATCAATCACGCCATGACCGCGCCGAACGACTGCGCGGTCTTTTCACAGTTGCGGACCTTCCTGACCGAACCGTTTTATCACTGGACGACCTGGTTGCGCTACATGCCCGCGCTGGAAACCATTGTGCTGCTGGGGCACTTGTGCGACGCCGAGCCCCGCGCTAAATACAGGTGGTGGTGGTTTGAAGGCAATGAAAGCATTGAGTGGCCATCCACGGTTCGGACCGTGGAATTTCATCATCTCGCAATTCACGAGATTGCGGCCGAAAGTTTGCAGCGATGGACCGACACGTTGAGGTCGCGGCGCCCAGATATTCGTATCAAGGTGGTGAAGTGGTAATACTTAAATTAAGACAACCATGCTATCCAGGAGTTATCAACATCATCATCTCCCCACCAAAATTCATATTCAATTGTGCGTAACCGTTTTGGCCACTGCATAGGTACTGTCGGCGGATACACTTCCGGGTTTTCGACGATGACCCGCAGATGGGAACAGTTACAGAACGATAACCATTGATGCCATCGTTCGATATGATCCGCTCTCATCCAACGGCCAATATGCAATACTAATTGTGCGATCTTGGGACACATACGTACACCGGACGGCAGATCCGCGAAATTCACTTCCAAATACTCCACGACCGGCGCTTGCAGCGTCATGGCATACGTTGTCCATTCCGGTCTGGCATCTTGGATATGGATTCGTACGAGCGACGGGATATGAATGTCCGGCGGCATTGCCAGGGTATGAATCACATGTACTGTATGCAGGTGCACGTTCTCCCAATCCATAATATGCAACGTCATGATATCCTGGATATGCAACTCACCAAGTTTTGGGAAGCACCGCAATCGAACCTGACTCTCCGATTCAGAAAAACTGTTGCCATAAAGAACGAGTGTTTCCACCGATGGCCACAGTTGATGAAAAGACGGCATCGGGCAATGCATGGTTAACGTAGTCACGGACGGTGGTACAACCGTCGGGCACCGAACCAATGCACAGGTTCGCGCGTGCTGGAACAACCACGGGTATTGCTCTCGATGCATAATCAGATCTTCCGTGATTTCTGGCAAAATATGCATGATTTCAAACACGATCCAGTTTAACGTACTTCCCCCATCGAGTGGTTCGAACCCGTAGTCCGACGACAGATCGGACGAACTGTCGGACGACGGCGACGTCCATCCATCAATGCGAAACCACCACGGCGCGGTCCATCCAGTATCATCGTCCCATTCATACACGCGATCATCTACCTGGGCGCGCAACAATGTGATCAGATCACGATAGAGAACGGGCGGTGTCTGTAACCATTGCAGGATCCGTTGCTGCATGGGTTCGGTAAGGCCCCACCAACCAATATGCAACGTCTCGTCCAGCACCTTGCCCGGCAACACGATCACCAACTGCACATATATACGATCTCTCGGCGTCAAATATTCCAGGTATAACAACCGCAACACATCGTTGGCGAGCAACAATAACGACATATTTAAATATTAATAGTAGTATAGTCAATTGCGCGCGGAGTTACGAAAATCAAAAATTATGATTTGCCCAGCTTCCGTTCCAGCGTTGTCCACGTTATTCTCTCTGTGATGGTTCGAAACACGATGGATCCACTGGCGCCCGCCTTTTGCACGGCCGGCACTGCATGCACCGTTTGCAGATTGGCTTCCACCGTCATGATAATCGCCGTGCCAGGCGGAACCGGTTGACAGTAGAACGGTCGGTTGGGTGTTTCGCGACGCGCGAGATAGAAATGCCGCGCGGAAGGACCGGTTTTGATGATCGTGATGAGCGATTTGGGTTGAATCGATTTGGGTTTGTCGAAATGTTTTCCGATGCAATGATTGCCGTCCGCATAGTGGGTGACAATGGCATGATTGGCGGCGGGGTAGTTGTGACGCGCGCAAAACTGATCGTAGTTGTCCCAGAGGGCCGCCACCTCGGGACATTCGGTCGCGGCACAGGTCGCGGGAAGCACCTTGTGTTGCCATCCCGTGTAGTAATACTTGACGAATCCCTCGCGTTGCGGATCGCCGCGCTGCAGCCACATTTTGCCTCGTTTCAATGCGTTGCCGCGATAATGCAACGCTTCGTGATCGCCTTCGACCCATTGACATTCGCCCCAAGTTATGGTGTCGCCTTGCGTACGCACGGGATAGTTGGCTTCCAATTCCAATTGCAGAGCGATCGCGTCGAAGCCAAGTGCATGATCGAAGTAAGGAACGATCCAAAGATCAAGATCGGGATATGGCTGGAACTCGGGCGATAACATTGTGGATGTTACTGCACTCGACAACAACATCTCGTGTCTTCCTGCGGTTCCGCGATGTCCAACCCGCCATCCGGACGTAATGGAACACGAATCCAGTACCACGGGTATTGAAATAGCCAAGCACCTGCCGGACACAGAAACGACATGATGAGTCGCGCCATGTCTCTCGGCAAGGGAAGTCCCAAGAAGATGATGTATTTGATTCTCACATAGTCTCGGACAGCAGGCTCTGCCACGACTGGAAAAACCTTATGTGTTTCAACATTGAATATTACCATAGTTAAGAATTATATGTGATTTTCATCAAATGGTCTGCATCGCCGGTTACCCGGTATTTGCAAATATTTAGATACGAAGTGACATAATCGCCGCCGTCAAAATACTGTTTATAGCAGCGTATCGCGGCGGACGATGGGTGCTTGGTTTTCCAAAAGTCCACGGCCAGGCAATACCACGAGTTTGGGTTCTTCGACTCCATCTGCTCTTCGCGAATCACGGTATCCAGCTCTGCCGCCCGACATACCAGTTGCCGAACTTGCAACTCGTGCAGCCCTTCCCGCCGCATGATATTACCCACCGTCGACTTCCACTTCTTGCCGGTCACCAAGCTGCGCAGCTCGTCGGTCGTCAGCCCAATGTATTTCGCGGCGCGGCAAGTCGGGCAATTCTTTAACGCGGGATGACAGTCTCGGCAGACCATCGCGTTGCAATCGCACATGTATGCGGATACCACCATCATGTGGTCTTGCTGGCACACGCAGCATGTCGCATCCTCGATTTGGTCATGAATCCCGTCGCGCCCCCACACCTCCAACTGCTCGTCCGTCATGGCTCGCGTGCCCCGCGTGAAACGATAGATGGGCAAGGGATTCCTATGCAATTGATCACACTGCGAGCACCGACCGGCTAGATACCCGAAATACTTGCCGCAATCGACACAGTCGGGAGTCTCCCCCGATGAACCCTCCGGTAAAAGATCCCTCACGGTGGGCATCCCGTCCGCAATTTTCCTGCGTTTCGAGGGAAACTGAATTGCGCGGTCATAGACAGCCGCCGCCCGTTCGCGATACGCCTCTTCCACGAAATGAAGATATGTCGATTTGTACTCCGACCCCACGTACAGCAACCCATGTGTGACGAGCCGCACGAATTTGCGGATCGGTTCCGGTTCCGTCTCTGTCCACTCATGCACGTCTCGACCCGATCCGTCAACATGAAACTTCGCAAACATCTGGCGCGCCACGCGGTACCGAACATACTCCGTCCAGTTCGCGTCGCCCGGGAACTCTGCCACCGTCCGCTCAAAGTCGTTCCACTGCAAGTCCATCGTCTCGATCGTCGTCGCCATCTCGCGCGCGGCCGCGACCTGCACATGAAAACGCTCAGCTTCTTCTTCCAACATTATTAATTATGATTGTCGGAAACGTGGAAGCCGAATACTTGCACATCGAGCTGACCACTCGTACGGATTCGACCGTTGCCGTGAATATTCATTGTGGGGTAAACCCCACACCCCGCTTCGCACCCCATGCCGTGGCCACGTCTCCCCGCGCGCTCGAGTTATCGACGTCCACGAGTCATTCTGACTGCATCGCGAGCGTCGCCGATTGCATCACCCGCGGGTTGGAATGCAACATATCGACCGAGCGAAACGAAGAATCAATCGACCGATCGACCTACAGATCAACAAGCACCGACCTGCAAACGTCCGTGCGCGAAGCGGGGTGTGGGGTTCACCCCACCTGGCTTATCCCCGTGCCGGATCCATGGACGGTGCGGGAGGCGTTAGGCGATGGAACGGCGGCGTATTTGGTGAATCGGATCGATCGATTGGTGCAGTTGGTGCCGGCGAGCAAGGCGTTGTTTGGGGAGACGGAGTATTGGGAGTTGTTGGATGCGGGGATGGGGTTTTGGGTGGTGCCGTTGACTGCGGGACAGACGCGATATGGGTTGCGCTATGTGCAGAGTCGGATGTTTGTACCGCTGCGGGTCAATCGGCCGATGCGGCGACATGTGCAGTGGATCCAGTTGGATCGGACGTTGCGGCGGCAGTTTTTCGAAGACGTGCCGGAGGAGGCGTGGAATCGGTACTTGATTGTGGTGTGGGAACGTTTGTTCTACTGGCGCGCGGTGGACCACGACCGATGTTGTTTGCTGGCGGAAGATACCTGGAATCGCAATTTAGAATAAAAAACGATGAACTTGGATAAAAAATCCTTTGTGTGTAGATTGATACGCTATGGCACAGATCTTGTTGATTTTACGGAATCTATACGTGAAATAGCCGCAAAAGGGAGTAATTTAGATAAATTATTAATGACAACGATACACGAAACCGAATTTCCGCCGAATGTGGTGGACTATAAAGGTTTCCAATTATCGAGACAATTGTTTCGGTTTGCGATAACATGCAAATTCATTAACCAGTTATTTACGGAGCAATCAAAATTGCGTGCATGTTTACTCGAATTTAAAGACAATACTATGGAAGATACCAATGAATATGATACACCAATTGTTGCAATAGTCTCATTTTTTACCATATTTGCATTTAGATTCAAATCCATTACTGATGCTGAATATAAAGCATACATTCATATGTTACTAACACCTCTTTGGGTATTATTAAATGCGATGAAAACAATATATGACTACCATAATAAACAGCCACATTATAAGGGAACAAAATGGGAAAAGATTGTTTACCCTTCGAACGATAGAGATATAATGGACTGTATAGATAATAGTGTATACGAAAATTATAATCAGATAGTGTCTAAGGTATTTCCCCAGCGCGGAATTCCATCCAAACTCCCGCCCATTAACAATAATTCCTACAAACAACGCATCCCGATAAGCAGCAATTACCAGGTGTCCCAATCCGCGAATCCAATAACCAGCCAACACAAGATACCTGCACCACAACCGACGTCAGATTACGGTAATCCAACACATGTCAAACCTCCGGCAGAACGTCCGCCTTCCGTTCAAAATCCACGGTCTGACGTCTCCGATTCTACGCTAATAACGAAATCGCCAAAATCGCCGCGCAGAGCCCCCCGATGTTATATTCGGGAAATGCTGCGGCTGCCCCGCGAAAAACTGTTCCGAACCTATCATCGAGTTGTGGATATCGCGAAAAACAAAAAGAAGGCATATTTGGTCCAACACACCCCGCAGTGGCGCAAAGCGGTCGATGAATACAAGCAAACCCTCAGGTTGGTAGGAAACGACAATGAAACACCAAATTGTATGCCAAGTACGAAGAAAACATAGTTAAGGTTTATCAATTCGCCAGTTACAAAGTTGGCATTCTACAAAACTGTCCATGTCTGCAAATAGATTCTCCCGACATGCATGTCCGCGTGTCTGTCCGACTTCCTGGATGACCGCGAGCAACTCGGCGTCGTCAATCGGGGGTTTCGTCCGAGCTTCAAAATCGGTCGTGTAGAGCCGATGCAACCGACAATCGTCGTCGGGTTCGTCCGCTTTCCCACGTCGCGCTTTTGCGTCGCGAACCTTTCGTTGTATCTTGCGAATGGCGCGCACGGCCAGTGTTGTTTTGTATAACGATGGAGAATGATACATTTAAATATGTTTCCAAAATACACGATTTGCTCGGACACACTCACTCCGGAATTTCTCCTGCTGCAGGGATCGGCAGAGCAGGTCGGCGTCGCGATTCGGTATGGCGTCTTGTCGTGGTCGGCTCTCTATGTGAATTTGAACATTCCCATGCGGTGGATGCAACGGCGTGACTGCGACGATACCACATATTTGTCATGGCCGTTTGAGCATTGTTTTCCGACATATCTGATCCGCGATTCATGTTGGTCGGTGATCTGTCACGATTACTACTGCACCGAACCGTTCGTACCACCATTTATGAGTATGGTCGGTCAAAAGGCATCTCATATAGAGTACCTTGATCAGACTCCCGCGCAATTGTTTTTACCGATGACACTACCATATGACCGCTCCGTTCCGTTGCGTGTCGATCCGTATGTTCGAGGCATTGTCGTGGAAGACGCGATTCTCGATCATCAACACGATGCACAGTGGATAAAAGCCAACGCGGAGACGATTGCGGAAAACGTCATCTATATACCCATATACGGGTGTCGGAACACATCTTGGACCGAGAACAAACACATCGGTGGAGAAAACGAGAGCAGGAACATGTCGTTTGTTCCATATGACTGCACTAACATTTGGCAATTGTTTAGGCTGGATGTCAGTGTACGACACGGCGTGCTGCGAGCCTATACGAACGACATCGTCGATTATTGCTATCCGTCGCATATCCGACCCCTGTCCGGATATCACCTGCGCATTATCATACTGCAGGACACGCATTTGGCGGACACCTGTCGACAGGGTTGCCTCTTGTCCAAACTACGCGCCATGCCCTTTGTTCACTATACGCTGATGACACACCGCGAATGGATTCCCCTGTCCGACGCATGGCCGGAGATTCAAGAAACTTACGCCGCCTACCTACTCAGTTGGTGGTATTTGCGCAAGCGCGGCCTACCCATAGAACTACTAAGATGTATTGTGCAATACTAATTATTAACAAATGTTTGATTCGTTACCATTTGACCTTCGCGCTCTGCTGTATACTGAATGGTGTTGCCCGTCCATGGCTTTCCAACTACAATGGGTGACACGTATGCCGTCGTGCTTGGACACATTGCAGGCCGCGGCGGTAACAAATTGTTCGGACCAGTCCATTCGCGCCTCGACCATTGCCCGCTTCCTCGCGTCTCCGTCGCTCTGGCCCGATTATCCGTCGAATCATTTAGAAATTGTGGCGTTGCATACCGATTGGGAAGAAGCCGCGCGGATACCCAATCTGTCGGTCAGCCGAGAACTCGAAGACCATCCCGAACGATATCCGTGGTTATGCAACACCCCGCGGCTGGTATATTACATGTTCAACCGTTTCCCCAAAGTGATGATACCGTCGGTTCATACAATCCGCATAGGCTTGATGAACTACAAAGACAAGACGTCGTGGATACCTACCTCGGAATGGCCGTCGGTGAAGAACTTTCAGATTGTGGAATGGACATGTTTGAGTACCACACCCATCATTCGAAAGCTACACTTTGAACGGTTCCCGGCACTAGAATTCATCCAGGTAGGCGATGGACATTTCCATGTGGTTACGTGGCCACCATGCCTTCGCGAACTGGTCGTCAACCAACATTGTTCGATTCCATCCCATACGATGCCAACACTTCGGCGGTTGGAAATGTACGAGACCAGCAACGGATGGAAGGAGTTTGCCTATCGACATGCGCCGTATCTCACCTTTCTGAAATCGAATGCGTTCTTGAATCCGTTCGGTACGTTTGCCCCGCCCGAATCGTTTCCGTGTCTTCGCGAATTGGATATCCGTCAACTCCAAACAACAGACGAATGGAACGCGATGCTTGAGCATATGCCCGCGCTTGAAACCCTGACCGTACGGTGTTCCCTGGACTATCCGACGGTGTTTCCAAGTTACTGGCCAGCGACGCTCACCAAGGTGAACTTGAAGGTCGACATTTTCATTAAAGCCGATGTCCGATCCCTCCTATCCAACTGGCGCGCCGCCATTCCGTCGCGCATCCAACTCGCATAACTTAATCCATGAACACGCTCGAACAACTTCCAGAAGCTTTGCTCCATTACGTCTTTGTCGAGTGGATGTCGCGCGAGATGTGGTGGGCACTTCATTGGGCAGCGCGAATGCCTGCCGAGTATGTCAACTATTATCACATTGCCGCCCTGCCGGTGTTTGTGCAGTCCACCTCACTGTTCGTGGAAAGTTTGATGCGCGCAAGCATCCCCGTCCAACGACTTCACCGCAAGGACGCGCGAAATATCTTTCGCTGGGAACAAGAGCTGGCGTGGGCGGAAGCTGCACGCATTTCCCCCGTGCAATTATCGGAATGTCAATTGCCAACGCTTCGGAACGACTATCCGTGGATCTATCACCATGCCAAAGAAGTCGACCTGTCGATTGAATATGGAATCGTCGAGCCGATTCCCTGTGTAGGCCATTTGTCGCTGCGCGAACCCCAATATATCTCGACGCATGTTTGGTCCCATCTTCGCGTGTTGCAACTGACCCTTGAATCTGGCCCCCGAGCCATCGATTTGGCGTGGGCGCCGAAACTGGAAGGAATCAGTATCTTCGGTACGGGAAAGCACAACGTGCGCGGATGGCCAGAAACCCTTCGATGGATTGAACTCGTTTCGTTCGGGGTCCGGCTGGACGTCAGTGCACCTTTGCACAAACTCCCGCGATGCAGTAAAATCATGATCTGTGCCAACGAGGCCTGGATGAAGTTCATCGTGACCAAACAAGCACCATATCTGTGGTATTTGAATCTGACGCTAGTGCAGTCTTGTGTCCGATGTCCCACGATGCCGTTTCCGAAGTTGAAGTGGTTTTGGCTCGGTACCGAGCATGCGTTTCCGATAGACAACTGGTTGCGTGCCATGCCGACCCTGCAACGACTCTTCTTCTCAACCATCCCACCCGACATACCTACCTACTGGCCGGCATCCTTGCAGTTTGTGCAGCTGGGTACTCGCACCGTGTTTGGCGAGCAAGTGTTTGACCGCCGACTCGTGGAGTGGGTGATGACGATTCCCGCGTCATGTTACGTGCAGGTGCGGGCCAGACGACCTATAACCTATTATCGATGGGACGTCGCACAAAAACAACTATTACAATCGAATGACTATCTTTCGGAAAATTCCGCTCGATCTGCTGCTGTATATATACCGCGAGTGGCTGGGGACATATGAATGTTGGCAAGTCCAATGGGCGGCGCGCATGGATGCCAGTATGGATGCATGGATCAAGTACCCGTACGGACCGCGGGCAGTGGAAATGTTGACCTTGTTTGTCTCGGCGAAATTGCCAATTTGGATGCACGGCTTGGAGCGACCCGACGCGTCCGACTGTGATCACCCGTTAACCGCCGCCAACATGCAATATGCGGAATCGGCGCGTATTTGTCCGCACAGTATCGATCATCGAGTGCTGATGCACCCTGAGCAATTTCCATGGCTCGCGGCACATGCGACATGTCTCCACGCGATTAACACCGATTGTGGAATCTACACGCCACTGCCCAGAGTTCACAGCTTGCAGTGGGAATGTTGCACCGTGTCGAACCTGAACTTCCCAACATGGGACCGCATCCGGTCGCTGTCATTGCGTCTCTTCGGTACGCAATCCTTTCCCTGGACCGACCTGGCCGCACTGTTCCCCTACCTTGAGCAGGTCACGTTCGTTAGAGGTTATTTTGACATTCGGGTGTGGCCGACGACCATTGCCTCGATTGTGATTGAGTTCTACGCCACAGTGACCGTTCCCACGGAACCGTTGCCGCGATGCTCGACAATTCGAGTAGGGTGTTATAGTGCGATGCAGTGGCGCGCGTTTCTGTTCCATGCTCAGGCGCCGTATCTCCGTACGTTAGCATGCTCGCTGGTTCAGAAAGACGGTCCCGCGATCTTTTCCCAATTGCGCGAGTTGACAGTCTTGGTGCAAGGACATGACTACGAATCTCATCGACTCCACAAACTGATGTTACGCGCGCCCGTGTTGGAACACCTGACTCTGCATGTCATAAGGTCTCCGAAGGTGATTCCAAATCCAACCTGGCCCGAAAGTCTACGCAAAGTCACTTTGCGCCGAAAGGATCCAAACCTGAAATGGTTGACTGCATTGCAACAATATCCGCGCATTGAAATTGAAATTAACGATTAATCAAAATCTAACACTACATTGCCTCCGCGCAATTCTACTTTCTGTTTTTTCTTACGCGGGGCCGCGGGTACCCTCACAGCACGCTTCTCACAAAAGGTTTCATAGAGTCTCTGTGGAATCCGCGGGTGCGTCGACACCATGTGCATCAGCACCGATTCCGTCACACTGTCGGCATTGCAAATGGCGACACTTCCGCCTTGGTCGTCGAGTTGCAGCCAGATTTGTTCGTGCAACAAACGTCGCGGAAAACTCGCTGGCAATCTCCACCAATGGGCAAAGATCATTTGCCGCAATTCTACCAGCTCTTCACCAATGTCTCGAATCTTGTGGAACAACCACCGACTCACCAACGCTTGCAACACTTCACGTTGTATCGCGCGCGGGGCATAGACGGCGGGCGGAGACAAAGACATTCCTAGCTGCCGCAGCTGGTTCACGTCGGTCGCGGTTTCGTCGTCGGCCACTACCGTGTGGTGTTGAAACATGGCGACAAGTTCTTCGTTCGTGGCTTTGTGCAGAACGCGCTGTATCAACCCGTCGCGCAAATGGGGCAGAATCCATTCCGCGAACCGTCGCCGAATCTGTTTGAAGAAATAGCCCATGAGCGGAATCTCCCCCGTGGCCGCCACGACGATGGTGAACCGCGACGTGATTGTGGGAATCGTATGTTCCAACAACCCCGGCCAGCGATACACTCGAAGGAGTCCTTCAGTCGTCTCGTCATGCAGCCAGACGATCCCCGCCCCGAACGTCAAATCGGTTCGACATAAACGCTCGAGGTGTTCGCCGAGTGCAAGCCAGGGTTCGTTGGGCAATTCAACATAGAATCCACAGGGTCGGGTTCGGTCATGGACGACGTCGATGGGGAAAAAATCCGGTTGCTTGTTCGCAGCATCCAACGCCATGGTCGCGCTGTCCGTCACCAGCATGACTGCGCCGCGAAACTTGCGAAGCACAGCCCCGATCAACGAAGCCAGACGGTCTGGTTTGACGCCGTAGTAGAGCATGTGAGGCTCGAGCGACGTCCACGACGACACAATGGCCGACCAATAGCGGTTGTCCGTGAGCGTCAGCAAGATCCATTGTCCGTCTTCCATGGTGATGCGCCACCCGATGCCGTTGGTCACGCGTTGGATCGTCTCGATGCGACCGTCGCCCATCCAGTATACGATCCAATCGCGCAGGATGGACGACAAATCGTAGGAAGCGTCGCGCGCGCACGGTTCCGAGGATACATAACTTAATTGCATTTATGTTGTGGTTTTTGCGACCTGCCTGGACCGTCTTCCTCAAAGTGTTTGACACCCACAAGGTCGTCGTCGACGACGCCGAGATAACACGATATATTGAACAGCACGCGGGCGGAAGTGGCGATTTTCAGTGGCCCATCAATGCCTTAGACGGAAGCGAGGAAGAAAAGATACGACTAGTAATGTTTGCGTCAACCTGTGTGTTATAAAACTTAACTATGTGGAACGCCGATGTTTTGGCAGCCGTCTACGAATGGCTGGATACAGTTTCTGCGTGGACGTTTCAAGAGGCGGTGGAGAATCACTGGCCCGACATCTTGACACACGTTCGCCAAATCCCCAAATTTGGATTTCCGAACACCAATGAATCGTTTTCGCTCTTTGAACGCCGCCACATACTGCCGACACGCATCGATAGCATTTTCGGCGCGACGCAATTCAAATACCCCTGGATGTGTTCGCTGCCGCCGTGTCTGCTGTTGGAAATCACGTCGATTGATAGTTTCGCGCCTATTCCGTCGGTGCTCACTGTGCACATGTATTATTTGTCGGGCCGCATTCGTCTGTCGCAATGGACCGGTCTCCAACAACTTATGTTGGATTTCACCCTCGCCACCACGTCGCAGTTCCGCGACTCGCAAGAATTGTCCCTTGCCCATTTCCCCCATCTCACGCATTTCGGCCTGAAAGGGTTTGCGACTATCCGAATCACGCACTGGGAATCCGCCGCGCAATTGACACATCTTCGATGGAATATGTGTCTGCCCGTACCGACTCATCGTCCGCCGAAACTCGTGTGGCTATCGTTGTACGGAAACATGTCCGACGCGGTGGATCTGGGAACGTTCATGGCCGCAGTGGCGCCGACCCTGCTCACCCTGCACGCGCATTCCCACATGCGATTTCAGATACCGGTTTTTCCACAACTTGTGGAATTTGGATACATCGATCCATTGAATTTGTTGAATTGCTACAAAACTCGCTTTCCAAAACTACAACAGTTGTTGTGGTACAGCGAAGGAATGTGTTTTAACCGTATTGTCGAAACATTATTAAAAGTGCCGATAACAGTCGTCGTGGAAGACTTTTTGTTCCGACGCGCGCGGGAAATATACGATCAGTATGTGCCAATACGCGCAATGGCCTTGTTTGAATAATCCGGCAATACCAATTCCATCCCGACACCGATCGCGCGGGTCGTCACCACCGCGAGTCCGCCAGGTTCCATCCGCAGCATGACGTTCGCGGGGGTCTGTGCACTTTGGCGAATACAATGACCGAGCACGACCGACTCGGCCGGATCCGCGATCAGTCGAAAGGGATCGGTCGTGACTATCCGTTCGAGCGTGCGGAGTTGCAGATATCGTGCCATGCCGCCATAGAGCGCAAAGTCGCGATGCACAAAGACATTGGACGGTAGTTCGGGCAATTGAAAGCGCATCAAGGTTCGGTCGGGCGTCCACGTTTTCGGAATGACTACGATATGTGCAGGATACCATGTGATGATTTCCCCGCTCGCGAACGTGACCCGGGCATACACGCGCGGTCCGGGATCGTCCCATCGGCACGTGATAAGATGCGGCGAGGTTTCTGCGAGGCGGATGGTCAGTAACGCAAACAGACGGTGTTGCCACGTCGTCAACACTCCTTTCGGCGGCTGTTCGATTGTCTGCAGACAGGAGCGATGCACGCGCGCGTATTGCAGCCAATAGGTATTTCCGTAATCGTGAAGGATTTCTTCGTCCCGCAGAATCGTGCGCGTTGCACACAAACAGGGTCGACCTCGTGCCCAGTCAATGCGGGCGTTGGCATGTGGTGGCTGTCCGTCGCGTACCAAATGCGCCAAAAACCGCGGCGAATCCTGTCGCCGCAAATCAAAATAGAAGATGGTTCCGCTCGTGTAAATCGGGCGGCCATATCCAAATGTCCAGGTGTTGTTGGCCAATTCCAAGTAGATCGGCATCGGCACCCGCGTGGCCGGATCCTCGGGAATGTCGACATAGGCGGTAAGGTCGCGGCGGGATTGTATGAGGTGGAGAGGAAAATAGGTGAGCACGATGCTGGCCGGAAGATCGCGCGTGGCGTGGATGGATGGACCATCTCGCAACTCTACCAGAGAATTCATTTTTCAAATGAACGAACCTACTCGCAAATACATTGAATCACTCCGACAGATCACCCCGAACCTCGTCGAGAAATTGGAAGTGATTCTGCCGAACGATAGTCGCTTTGGAATGGGCGAATGGATGCGAATGCTCCATCATATGTGGATGCCTTCCTATTGGAACCGCGAAGAAGAGTTTCGCTGGTCATGCAACAACCGCTGGAAAATTCAATTGCGACCCGATGGCGACCGCATCGCGATGATGCTCTCGGGCGGCTTGGACTGGGTACTGCTTGCCACGCTGCAATACTGCGTGCACCGATTGTTTGTCAGCAAGGCGTATCCGTTCGCGGACATTATCTATTGCGTGGGGAACGATTTCCATGCCCGATTTCGCGACAGCCCGGAGGAATGGCACTGGATCCGCGTAACCCGTGACAACGCCGAAGACCGTATCATGGTGGACAAGAATAATGTCATTGTGTGCGCGTCGACGGGGACTCGCAATTACGACAAGGTCCTGCACGTTCGTTCCCGCATGGATATATGGATAGCGGTATGTCGAGGAGATATGACCCCGAAGGTTGCGATTCCCAAGGAGGCTCCGCGCGAATTGTTCAAAGATTTACAGATGGGATGTATCGAACATCCAAATTTTGCCGGATTAGTATGTAGGTTTGGCAGATGTCATGTCGTATATGATAACAATTAAGAAAAACCAAACATGTCATGGGTATTTGATGCGTCACCGAGCACCAATGGGTCGTGCGCGATTTGCCAGACGTCGATCGATCGTCGACCGGTCGTGTTTCACGACACACATGTCCTGCACCGGTGTTGTTTGCTCGACCTCTATACCACACGTCGGTTGACGGCCGGGGAGTGCCCGATTTGTCACAACTCCTTTGACCTGATTCCATCGCTGCCGATGACGAATACGCCCAATGTGTGGCGCACGATGACTCCCGCGTTCTCGACCCGGCCCAAAGCGACCCGGCGCTAAGCGCGAAAGGTGTTGAGTTTCGAGCGCGCCACCAACACAACCTGTCGCACCAACTGTCGATATTCTTCTTGTTGTCCCGCCGCAGCAGTCGTCGGCGGTGCCAGGGTCGCCACGTCTTCCAAGAACTGGTCGACGCGTTCTTGTGCAGTCGCCAAGGAGGTAAAGGCCGTCGCCGAGAATGACGGAATTGACGAGGGAATGACAGCCGCTGATTCGTAGCTTTTCAACGCTTGCAACATCGAATCAATGATCGCCAATAACTCGTTGATGAATTGGCGCGCGTATTGATGCACATCCTCGGTGGCCGGGCGACCCCAGTACGTCAACAACATTCCCGTGTAGAGTTCCAAATACTGTCGGACCACCCTGTGGATGGGTCGTGCGACATCGGGCGATGAAGGAACGGAGACGGGCGGTTGCGGTTGCGGCGGTTTGCCTTTGACCAAATGCACAACCCCTGCTTCAAACTCGTCCATGGAAAACAAAAAGGGAACACGCTTTCTTTTATGGACGAGCTGTGTACCTTTTGGAAAGCGCGGATGGACGAACGCAAGATCCTTCTCGCGCAACAGCGAGCTCAATCGGTCGTGCGCGCCGAATTGGAATTTCCCCCCAATTGGAGTCTAGACCAAATGGCCAAATTGCAAGAACGCCGCAAAGTCGAAACCTTGCGGCATCGCGAAAATACCCCCACCAACGCGCCAGATCGAGTCGTGCGAGATCGGCGCGGGCAATTCCTGGTCTGTCCTCCAGACCCCTTGCCCACCGTCACCTCCCAATGGACGTTGCGCTACGATCCGTCTGTGCCGGTCTATTGGAAACTCTAAACGGGGGGAAACCCCCCGTACCCACCCTTCCGTTCCTGTTGTCGGAACGTCCGCGCTTGCGGTTTGCGCGGCTGCGACACAGTCTTGAATACTTTCGACATGGTAACGAAAAAAATGCTTTTCGATTTGAGAATGAAGTATCAAGCCCATCAAGCCGGCGGTAACATAACCTGTCCCAACGGGGATGTATATCTGGTTCCGAAAGGTCCAACGTTTTATCGGCTGTAGAATTGCCGCCGATGTTGGGTGCTTTCTGGTGTAGCGGATTCGGCGGGGGTTCGAGCGAATGACGACTACCCGCGAGTTCGAGTCCGCCAGCGGGCGCTCGCAAACCCGGGGTGTAGTATAATGGTAAAACCAATTCGTGGATTTCATGAATTGATCGAGGTTCGATTCCTCGCAGCTCGATGCGTCTTCTTTTTCAACCCGCGTTTACGTTTTGTTGGCAGCGCGCGGGGTGCTGCGCTGCGTATGAATAACTTATCTTTCGTAAACATAACGAAATCGCCGTATCCGCAAAGGCTAGCCAATGTGACATGTTGAAGTACGGCGGCCATTCTTTTTCTGAGAGAGTTGTCCATCTGTCCATCGTCACAATACAAACGCACCATGAAACTAACCAATCAAACCATTCGCAACGAAGTCCAACGCTGGCAACAGGAAAAGACAGGCACGAACTTGAAAGACTGGGACGTATCAGAAGTGACGGATTTCAGGCATCTGTTTGAGGTGACCGATCGGGCGTTGCGAATGAGGAAACGCAACATTTTTTTAGTGTCCGAGTTTTGGCGCCGGCCCGAGAATGATATCACTGGGTGGATCATCTGCACTTCCCAGCCAGTCGACATGACCGGAATGTTTACCGGCGTGCCAATGTACCAAGACCTATCTCGGTGGGCTACCCAGCCGGAGGTGGAGAAGCCTGACATGGAACCACATTGCGGCCGCACCTTCCCGAAACTTTCATAATATTTAACTATGTATCAAATATTGAATTGCGACGCGGCATATGTGTTGTTTTCCTTTTTACGACGCGACGATCAGGCGGCACTTGCCATCGCCTACGTCGAAAGCAGTCTGTCACCAATTCGCGAGTACACAAAACACACGCAACCAACGCGTCTCAACACATCCCCAATCTATCGCGGTGTCATCATACCGCCCTGGGGATTTCGCAATTGGCATTTGATAAACGAATCCTGCAGCCCGGCGGCATTAGAGTGGTGCAAGTGTATTTCCGAACCGCGCAACCTGGTGACAGTCGATTGTAATGGGGAGATTCCTAACATTCGTATTTGTCATTCTCCCAAACGGCTATGTGTACGGATTTACAAATATGTTCCCATTCCAGCGACACCGACAATTGTGGCTATCAATATAGGTGCGTCCGACCACGGCGACCACGACAAACGAAAGATGCGGGTGCATGTAGAACTGGAATGGAATTCGCCGCCGATAACCGACCATTTGGATATCTCAACCGCCCATTCAGCAACGTTTCACGAGTTAGGTTGGTGTGACGAAACGGATATGAAAGCGTGGGTACCTGAGTTAATGTCACGGTCCGATCTGCTTCCATCCATGAGACTTGCCTGCGGCGAACCAATCTGCGGGTGGACGTTGTCCACCTTTCGACAATCGATGATGCACTTTACGAGGTTACATGTTCGCGGCGAAATGCGATTATCCTATTCGCCGTCGTTGCAAGAACTCTATATTGTTCGCAGTTTGGTCGCCTATGATTTGGCGGAAGTGATCGAAGCCTGCCCGAATCTTCGCGTCCTTCACATCTTTGAATCGGAACATATTCAATTGACACGGTGCGATCGTCTCCTGTGCATCGAGTTTGATCGATGGCAAATGATTCAACCCACGCGGCCATTACGTTTATTGAAACTACACCACCACTTCGATGCCAAGTTGTTCGATACGGGGTTGTCGGATAGGTTTCCGGTGCGCGCGACCAGTTTGATCCTTTATTCCACATTTCAACCCGGGATGAAATTCCAATTGCCTGCCAGCTTGTGGGTGGATAACATCGTCACGTTTCGTCCGACAAGTTTTCTTTCGGAAGTACATCCGGAAACGATTCGACATTTGCGCAATCTCATGCTCACCCGAGTCGTTGATTCGATGTTCTTTCTGGATGTTGGGTCACAATTGAACCATGTCTGGATTTTTGTGCGGCAAATCCAACCCATTCCCGTGCATACGCACCAACGCATATTTCGCGAAAACAATCGGTGGATCTCGAATCCCTTTCCCCAAACCTTTCGACCCTTCCGATGGCCATTTGAACAAGTCGACGTATATTCCGACAAACTAATGCAACTGCTGACACGTCCCACAACGGAATGAAGATCGCGTTGGATATTGGAGGTGTCGTGAAATCGATGACGAGTGACGAGCCGGTGGCCGGGGCACGGGAAGGTATCGATGTCTTGAAAGCCGCGGGACACAAAATTGTCTTCATTTCCAAATGTGCCGCCGAATATCGTCGCATCCTGCATCAATGGTTAGAAGACCACGACTATCTCGACAGGGTTCTATTCTGCGATGATTACGAAGACAAGCTAGCCATCGCCCGGAGAGAAGAGGTGCAGTTTATGGTGGACGACAAAATGCAGGTGTTGCGTAATTTTGTAGGTGTGATTCCGTGTGTCTGGTTTTGTACGGAGCCGCATCGTATTGCCGGCGCGTGGAAATACCAGCCGGAATTTATGAACCAGGTGGCGGTGGCCGCCGATTGGGATGAAATTGTAAATATAATCACGGGGTAAAACCCCGTACCCCCGCTTCGCGGACAATGTTGTTTATTTGAAATTACAATCCGACAGATCGTGACCAAAACGGCCAACGTTTCGTTGGTTTACCCCACCACGAGATCTACATTGCGTTGGCGTCCGCGGATTTCGAGCAGCACGGCGTCTGGTGCCCAGCGAACGCCCGGAAACCCAGGTAGTTCGCGTTGGGGATCGCCGACAAATTGTTTGGGGCGATGCAGTTGCCAGAGAGACGCGGCCGTCTGGCGAATGGCGGCCGGGACACCGTAGAGATAGATGGCGTGATCAAACTCTTCGGTCGCGGCGGCTTGGCTTCCGTGGAAATGGAGCGTGGGAACGAACAATTTGATGGTGGATCCAAAGAGTTTGAAGAAGGACGGCGTAGAGAGCGGCATGTGGGAATAGGCAAAGGGATGATAGGTGGCCGTGCCATCGCGAAGCTGGAAGGCGAGAAAGCCAAAGTCCGCGGTGTATCGAGACTGCAGAAACGTCTGGAGGTCGGGCTTGATGGATTCGTGAGTGACCAAACTGTCGAGCGAGTTGTAAAGTTGGCCGACATACGATCCGACAGAAAAGGTTCGCACGGAATTGTTGCAGCTAGTTATCATGGTACCTTTGGAGCGGGCCATATCGACGAAATCGCGGCTGAGCGTCTCAAACAGCTTCGTGTGGTTCGTGAGGTCGTGGAACTCGACCGTGTCGGGGTTGGGCACGGCAAGCACCATGCGGGTGCCGGGTTCGGTGGTTTGCACGCGATTGGCGTACGCCATGTATTGTCGGCCAGATTCGGCGTCGACGAGACAGAGAATGTTTGTTTTCGATACGTGTGCGGGAGAAGACAAGATACACATGCGAGAATTATGGAGGGGTGAGGGAGAAATCGACGCGTCGGTTTCTTGTTCACAATGTTATTGCATCTTCCGTCGGATTTGCAGCGAGCCATTTACATGGACTATTTGGATGGCGTCACGGCGCTTCATCTGCAGTTGGTATGCACGATCCGGCGCGTGACGTTTCTGGAATCGCCGACATATCCCGATGCGCGTGTTCGCAGTCGGTTGATTTGGTGGTTTCGGGATGTGCCGTATCGTGATATGGTGGGCCGATTCGTGGCGGAGATGCGCGCGTTGCCCAAACTCCTGGACGAACGGACATGTCGGGCGATTTTGGAGGGACGCGGAACCTGGTGGCCTTGGATTGTGGTGACCCACATTGCCCTGATGGAACACGCCAACTTTCGATTGTTTTTTGTGCCATTGTCTGTATTGACGTACAGACGACAGCCGCGCAATGTAGAACGGGTATTGTTTCGCGAAGCCGATGTGGCAACAGAACACCGTATGCATCGAGTGATCATCGAAAGATCGTTTTACAGGGTACAAATGACGACGGGGTTTGGTGCTCATATACGCGAATTGTATTGGTCGACTGATAAGTTCGGTTTTCACGTGATTCCGTTGAGCTTGTTACCTAAACTCGAAGTGTTGGTGCTGGGCGGTGGCACTTGGACGCTACGCGGCTTTGCATCGGCGACAAAATTACGTCACTTGGAAGTGACGGATCCGCTGGCGGGACTGTCGATTCGAGATCCACCCGACGCCGCAATGCCATTGCTGACGACAATTGTATTGTCGATGACCGACGAAGGCCTGTGGTCGTCATGGCTGCGACAATACCAACTACCCTACATTCGTCGATGGCGGCTTGTGTGGAAAGAGACACCCGATCTCCCCAATCTGGAACACGCGCACATTGCCGCTAGCATGGTGTCGAAGATTTCGAAGTTGTCGGACAAAACCCAAATCATTCAGTTGGAAACCAAACGGTGTTTGACTCGGCTCGAAACTCTACACCCGCCGTCCCGCTGGCCAGCATCGTTGCGGGAAGTAAGAACCGATCGACCGCTACCCGATCCCTTGCGCGCGAGTCTGCCCGCTCACATAACCATTTCCCACGATGTTTAGCGCTCTTTCCGCGCCGCCAATCAACGAAAGTCCCAAGTATTTGCACCCGAATGCCGTGCGGTTTCATTGGGCCACCCGCACGTTTCGGTTATACGCGGTCAGCGACCGTGTGTATCCGTTTGCGATTCACATGGAGGAATTTGTGCCGACCATGTGGGAGCATTTACACAAGCTGCGGATGATGTTCAATGGACCCGTGGCCGCGATGACGCGCCAGATACAGTATATATTTGCCCAGAAAGTGATGTCGGCCAAGATCTTTCCCGCCGCCTGCGCCCGATTGGAAGACCTACTCGGCCCGGATGTCGTACATGTTGTCGAGGAATGGATCGGCGAATCGATCGTGGGAAATGGCCTGATGCGTCCGTTCCAGCCGTTGTCGTACGTTAGCGTGTATTCCCAGTGTGTGTTGGCCAACGTCTATTTCTATTTTGGTGCGATCGCGGGGCTACAACTCAACGCCTGTCCATCGACCGTTGTGCCTCCTTACAACCGCGTCTGCATCGGGTGCAAACGTGTCTGGATCACAGAATTCCATACCGTGTTGCTGGCCTATGGCACGTCTGTCCATGTGACGGAGTTTTGCGACACCTGCATTGACGCCTTGTCACTGCGCGATCGGATCGTGAAACACCGCGGCTTGCATTTCCGGTATCCTCCCTATCCAATAACCTATGATACGAGCGTAGGATTGTGTACTGGTACTATGATTTGTAACGATTAATTGAACGTTCCCATTCTTGAAAAGCCACTGTGCGGGCCACCTCGGGATGTGTCTCGAGATACGCCGTGGTGGGATCTTCCATGGCTTGCAACGACAAGGACGGTTTCTCGTACGGCACGAGACTCTCCGGCTGTTGGGCAATCAGCGCCCAATTCACCGGACGCCGCGCCCCCATCTCCCGCGGTCGCACGCGCAACGACACTTGCATGGCGGTCCATGCCAAGAGAAACATGGCGAGTAGGAGATAGATGAGCAGCCATGCATGTTGCTCTTCCCGCGCGGCACGCGACGCTTTTTGCAGTGTGTGAAAGGTGTGATAGTGTACGTCGTCCGGAACCAACACTGGCGCGGTGGAAGTCATGGTGTTTGCTAAGAACGGCGACCAAGCAGAAAGCCGATGCAGGCCGCGCCGAGCAATCCGAATGCGCCCATCATGATCCATTGTTCCTGTTGCAGCAACTCGGTTTCGCGCTGAATATCCTGCGCGCGCACATCTTCGACTGCCGGGTCCGGCGAATCGACCGGTTTGCTGTCGTGCAGCGATGACTGGCCCGAGGTTTGTTGCACGGCTACTAGATGGGGATAGCGGCGAATACGATACCCTACAAACATAGAATCCGGGTCGTCGGTCAACCCTTCTCGAATCGAACGGCGTTTGTCAACCATGGTTTTCTACTTAAAAATTAACGTCTTTGAAACAGTTTCTTCTCATCGTCTGTAAAGTAGGGCGGGGAAAATGCATATCGACGTATTCCCGGATTGGACTCTTGCGCTGCCTCGCTCGGTGGGTCGACGGATACTTCGGGCGAATTCGTTGGGATGGACACAAAGGCACCTCCAAATTGTGTTTGACGTGGCAACACGCGACCGCAACGCCGTACGGGAGGAGGGAATGCAAAGTTTGGTGTCGAGAGCGGGGTGGCGGTTTCCGATACGTTCGGCGATGAGAAGTCTTGATGATTCTCCATTTCAAAATGAAAATCGCGCGTCTGAAAAAAAATGCCAACCATCTTGCTGGCCCGGTGGTATTGCCGCCTTCGACATGTTCTCCATCACGGCATCTCGCTCGATCGACTTACAGAGCCGCTCTATTGGTATCCCAGCGCGCCAAGTTCTGTCCGAGCACGCAAACAAACCTCCACCCAGTTATGGCGCTGGATCTTCTGGGGCCTTCTCCTCGGCGTGACCACCCAAACGTTTTTCCACCTTCGCGACGCTCCCCGCGCAAGACCCGTCGAAGCCGAATGGAATACCTTCCCCTGGTTTCCCGCGCTTTGGGCCCGTGAATCCATCTTTCGTTTGCCCACCGACGCCGTCACACAATGGCTCATCATCACCGGTCTCTTCGTCGCGCTCGGCATCGGCTGGGTCACGCTACCCTACAGTCTCTGGGGCATGGGACTGGCCATGCTGGTCGCGTTGCACGAATACGAAACACGACATCGCGCCGCCCACGCCTGGGATGATTTCCCCTGGTCCGTCCTGAAACGGATCTTGCAGCCTCTCAATGGCTGGATCCACGCGGCCATGATCCTGATTCTCGCGTGGACCGTCTGGCCCATGAGTGTACCTGCCGGCATTGCCCTCGCGCTTGCCCAACCGAACCGCGCGACGGATGACGGTCGCGCCTGGGTAACTTATCTTCTCTCGGGAATGCCGCAGGCAGACGTCTCGGAAACCACCTATCATGCAGCCCACGCCTCGCTCCTCGCGCGCTTCTTGTCCCACTGGCCGCTCTGGAGCATGATCGGGTTGTGGATCTGGAACATCATCGAATGGGTATTTGCCGAACCATCGGGCGTAAAACCCCGCATGATCGCGCTGCATGTACTCGCCGCGGTCGTCCTGATCGGTGGCGCAGCGAGACGTCTGGCTGCGCCATAATGTAATGGAACTATTATTCTACGCGGAACATTGGACGGCGGAAGAGCAAGCAACGATTCATCGCTTTGTGGAGTGTTGCGCAAGCCGGGAGGATTTGGCAAACGTGCACTGGCCGCGGGGATTCGACAGGTATGCCCGCAGGTAACTATTTATCACGAAGATGGCGAAGCAAGCACCCTATGGTTGTGTAATTTTTGAAAAGTAACAACGAGTTAGCGAGCGTGGGGCTTGCCCCGCATAAATGTTATTTGAATTGAAATATCGCCAACAACACCTCCGATTTACACCGAATGAAACGGTGTGTTTGGATGCTGAATGCAATGCGGGTGTGCGAAGATACGGAAGTGACGACCATCCCATATTTTGGATAAATAGGACACATAAGCAGGCCGCGGCCAGACTCTGCATTTATGGGTACCAGGAGTATACATTTCGACGTAAGCAACACCTGGGGATTATACGTCGTGTGTTTCCACGAAATCGATGGATATTGGAAACCGATCGATGTCCTACAACCCCGGATACCCGATTTCAAATCGTTTCGGACCATGAATGGATTCCGCCGACTGATTGGCCCGATATGTATATTTATCAAACCATTGGCACACACAACATTACGTTAATGTCCAAAGCGACGGCGCCGTTTGCGGAACGCTTGCTGTCGTGGTTGTTCGACAACAATATTACCCACGTTGTTGTGCGCGCAAGTGACCAGTTTCAATGGCATACACCGTTGGATTTGTATGTCCTGATGCCCTATTTTGCGTCTTCCGATCTTCATCCAAATCCTTGTATCTTTTCCAAGTCGGACCTACCTTTTACATGTCAGCATATTCCCGACCGTTTGGAAACCATTGCCGCATGGTTGGCCTGCGATCATCATACGAGTCTAACCCGGCAAGGTTTTTGGCGAACCGAACTGCGAACATACGCAGATGTATTGTTCGCGACCGGGCAATCTGCGTGGAACCGCTTACCGGTCGTGTTGCAATTGCTCGTGTTTCAGTATTTGACGCCATTTGTGTTTCGAGACGAAGAATTGCAGGAACTGCTCGGCCGTAATAATCCATAATCCAAATGCAGATCAACAAGTGTTTTGAAAATATGAATTGGACATTGTCCGCGAAGCGACCTCGATGGGCATTGTCGAGCGAACCCGCCTTTGTTGGAGCGTCGACACCCATTGTGATTAACCTGCCAACGACACGCTATGGTGGAGACGCGACCGACCGTGAAATCCAAGTCGCGGCCAATGCGACCGTCGAAGAAGTCGTCACCGCGATCACCGAGTTCTACAAACAACCGATCAGTGAGGCTGATCGTGCTGCGTATGCCGAAGAAATCAAGACAGGACTTGATATTTCGGGCGAGCTTCAAAGGATGATTCGCAGCAAACACTGCACATATCGGAAGACATTGGAAGGCTTGAAGTTTGCAGAACAACTTTGTCTCGATAAGACCGACGGCAAAGTCTATTTGATTTTAGGTAGCTAGTTTGTAATATTTAACGTAATACCATTCCCTTGTGGTTTTTGTTTGCGGCGGCGCAGCGGAGCGTCACAATAAAAATGCACGATTTGTTTCAAGTGCGCTACCGATATACATGCGCGCAGGTTGGGTTGAACGAGCGTGTGCGACTGGATGACGAGACAACGTTCACTGTGCAGAGGGTACGCGGTAGCGATGCGATTGCGTGCGTGGGGCAGACGATATTTGCACGGAGCAATTTGATGCTACCCCTCAGATTTACTCTTGAGGCATTTGAGGAATATCAATTTACCTGGAAGGGACACAATGGAACGGCACGTCGGGTGTTGCCCGCGCAGAACTGGGTGCTGTTGACGAATCAACTACCAACCCCGCCAGATACCCGCTTTCGTGTCGTTCCCACGGGCAGATGGGTAACGCTAGATTATTGGGTGTCGACAGTATGGGAATTGCATATGTGGGCTCGTCCCGCGGATTGGCCCGATCTTTACATTCGCGACCTCCGTGGGCGTCATGAAATCACGCTCATGTCGCCCGCGACTGCGCCATTTGCGAACCGTTTGTTGACCTGGCTGCGTTCGCACGGGATCGAGGGGTCCAACGACATTGTCATTCGGGCCGACAAACACTTTCGATGGCATCTACCGGAAGACATGGTTATCTTATCTCCCTATTTTGTCATCCCTGTTCCGACAATTATGCGAATGCATTTCAAACGCGACACATATGTCAACGAACGGAAGATTACTGCTGATCATATTCCCCTGAACAACGACACGATTGGCGAATGGATGAAGTGTCGACATTACCTGACTCGGGAGAAATGTAACTTCTGGCGAATGGAATGCGCGCACTATGCCGCGTTGTTGTTTGCCCGGACTCGGACTACCTCCTCTCGACGCCACAAAAAGTCCAAACTACAGTCCTGGACCCGGTTGCCCGTCGAGGTGCAGGTGAGTGTGTTTCGATACGTCGCCCCGTTTGCGTTTTTCGACGAGGAATTGCAGCAATTGATGAAGGGTATCCCGGTCAAACTAACCTAATGGCCGCGCGCGGAAAACGGATATACATGTATTCCGAAGAGATTTATCAAACACTTGAACAACTCCAGGCAACTCCGGAGTTGTTTTTGTTGACGGATGCAACCGGCGCGATTCGATGGAAACCAAGCGACCTTGATGTCACAAACATGCGACACATGCATATCTTGGCCGATTTGTTGGATCGCCGCCGATTGATTATCAGCCGGATCTGCAATGTTCGTACCTTGCGACGTCCCGGCCCGGCCGTAGTTCAGATGGATCCGATGACCGTCCCTCCGCGCGTGCGACCGTTTGTCACCGTGCTGCAACTCCAACGCTGGCAACATGGGTGGTATACCTTTGCCGATTTTCAATGCCCGGTCAGTCCTCCGCAACCATGTCCGTCGGCAGAGGACGCCGCGCGGATAAGAGCATGGATGCAGCAATCCCGTCGATGGGTATTTTGTAGCCTGCTTGGAAACGCAGCCCAGGTTCGACAGTTGCTACATCATGCGGGGTTGTCCGAACATCAGGAATTGGTGGTGGAGAAATATCTCGAACACAATCTGTGGTGTTTGGAATGGTGGACGTTGCAGCGATATGTCGGAAACGAAGAACAAACGGCGCTGTTGGAGAATTGTTTGAAACACGGCGCGATTCGGCTGTTTGTGCTCGGTGGCGAAGGTCGGTTGGCGATCTGATCACAATGATATCCATCCGCAACCAATTTCAGGAGGCCTGGCAACGGGACGAATTTCTCGTCGCGAGGGAGCATGCCGTGACGATGAGAAATTTATATCAAGTCGATACAATGGAATATCATGATTGGGAGAGTGTCGCCGCCCTCTGTCGTGTTTTTGCCATCGAGGTCGAGTATTACGAATGGTACAAGGCGACCAAGAAAACTGAGGAGGAGTCGGAAGCCTCCCGGCAAACGCGTTGGAAAGAGGCCTTGTCGAAAGTGGAAGCCATTATCGCTATGTATGAGAGTATTTCGAGCGATCGCGAACGTCCCGTCATGAGCGAGTTGTTGGTTTCCGTGGAAAATCCCATGTGGGAATGGAAAGCTCGACAACAGATCTTCAAGGGACGGCTGTACCCCCCGGTCGGTCCTCCTCCGCCCACAGTTACAAAAGTACATCGGATCACTGCCCGGCAAAAGTTCATCCTTATTGAATATCATATTTGTCCGCAATCGGATGAAACGAAGGTAGTCCAGACCAGCAAAGTGGCCGACAACAGCATGTTAGTCTATGTGCAGCTCGAAGAAACCCGAGACGCGAAAAAGGTTCCCCAGGAGGTGTTGACTGTACTGCGAAACTCGTCGGAGGGTATTGTGGTCGATCTACTCTTGTCGTGGGAATTCCGCCCGCTGTTTCGCATTATATTCGACTATGATCAAACGAGGATCCACCGCGAAGACAAGCACACGGTTGCCGAAGAATTGCACAATCGTTGGAGCGACTTGAAAGGTCAGGTGACCAGCGCAATGAGTGCCCACGACCCGACATTAACGTTTACTATAGAACATGAATATTGCCATGCGTTAGTGTAACACTTAATTGCAAATCGTCTTAGGCCCGATCCACCACGCGCGAGCGTGGTGGGAGGGGGGGCGGCGGGGCTTGCCCCGCGTTTGAGGGCAGCGCCCTGAAGAAAAAAGACCTACAATGTCGAAACCGCGAGCGAAGGTGGGCTCGGTGACCTATCACGAGCGATATGGGACGGTGAAATACGAACATCATCCGGCAGCAACGAGTATACGTGCGGGGATCGCGGCGCTGGTGGAGATGTGTGCGAAGGTGGAGCAGGAAGGGAAACGATTGCGGATGATCAGTGCGGATTTTCGAACCGCGTTGGAGGCAAATGCCGAGCGATATTTGGTGAAATTGGCGCCTTGGTTGGAGGATGTGGAGATGCATTTGGTGTTGCCGCGGACGGCGGTATTTCAGGCGGCCGCGCGGAAATTGCTGTCGATGGTTCCGGAAGGCGAAGACGACGAGGAGGACGACCCGCGGGAGATGGTGCAGGTGCAGCACGTGACGCCGGCCGCAACAAGTTTGACGCCGATCTCCTCATACAGCTCACCGAGTCGGGTAGGCATAACCCAGACCCGGAGTCAATAGCTTTCATAACGAAATGGCATTGATACAACTTTCCTATGCGATTCGCGATTATCCAACCTCGTTGACACTTGTGCATTCGGCGCCGTTGCAGAACGCGCTGTTGATACTGACACAGGAACGCGAACAGGACAGCGTACAGTCACCGCTACACTGTCCTGTGTTTATGCTTCCGCTTGAACTTATGCGTGTGGTACATGCATCCGCCACCACCACTATATATTCTTGGAATTGTGAACATTACACCAATTTTGATCTTCCCGACGGCCTGTGGTTTTTGCATTTGTCAAATCCAGACGTGGTGCAGTCGGCCGTGTTGCAACGCGAAACACCACCGCGACCACCGGTTCCGCCGGGAGTGCCGGCGTTTCATCGATTTCAACGTTATGCATATGCGGGAAAAACCTGCGCTGTGAACGAACAGTTGTATGTACATGGATTTCAAGGACTGTTAATGTCGGAACCTCCGATGAAGGTGACGTGGTATTTGTTCAACACAATCATCAGCCAGCATGCGTGTTGGTATCAGATACACGAGCACTGTTACTGGGTGCCCGTATTTTCATGCATCGCAACATGGCCGCCCCCGGAAACATTAGGAATAACCGGCAGACTCACCTTTCTGCTGACGTTCGAGACGCATCGTAAACTGGTGATTCTCGAGCATTACGGTGTTAAACAGGTTCTTACGCCCTCTGGCAATTTTAATCGTGTTGAACGGTCATATTTCGATATTTGGGTTCCGTTAACGCGTGACACAGCTGCTCAAATCCCGAGCGTTCCATGTGGCGAAACTTGCTTTTATTGCAGTCCGCGGTTAACGTGGTCACATGCAAAGGAGATGATTCAATGTATGCAATCGTTACGAATGAGAAATGACAAAAACGTAATTTGCGTGAATGATGAGCGCTTATTGGTGAAAATCGTTTTGATGCAGCGACGGTGGGAAACGGCGCTCACATTCTATGTTGGCTATGTGCTCGGCTTGAAATACACACGATTGCCGCTAGAACTCGCGGACATGGTGTTGGAGTTCGCGGCAGAATTATATATAGCGCCGATTTCATAATTTAATGGTACTCCTACTTTCCTATACGCTTCGCGATTATCCAACCTCGTTGCAAATCACCTATTCGGCGCCGTTGATACGTGCGGCGCTAGTGATGATACAGTCACGCGACCAAGACAGCGGCGGCTTCACATTCCATAACCCGATGTTTATGATCCCGCTTGCACTGATGAAGGTGGTCCACGAAACAGCAAACACTACCACCTATTCGTGGAACTTTGAACATTACACCAATTTTGATCTTCCCGACGGCCTTTGGTTTTTGCATTTGTCAAATCCAGACATGGTGCAGTCGGCCGTTCTGCAACGCGAGACACCACCGCGACCACCTGTTCCGCCGGGAGTATCGGCGTTTCATCGATTTCAACGATACGCGTTTCCCGACAACGCATGCGTCGTGACGAAACACGTGTGGGTGGATAGTATGCAAGGATTGTTTGTATCCGAACCTCCGAAACAGGTGGTGTGGGACTTGTCCGGCCTGACAATCAGTGAACACGATTGTTGTCAGCCGATTCATGAACACTGTTATTGGGTGCCCATATTTCCATGCGCGGCCACATGGCCGCCCCCGGAAACGTGTGGAATTGCCGGCAGGGTTGGCGTGCGGTTGACGTTTGAGACGTGTCGTGAGCGATTCATCGTCTTGCAGCACGGGGCACCTTGTATCCTTTCGGCCGACGGATACTTCGAGACTGACGACTATCTGATTTCCGATATATGGGTTCCGTTAACACGCGACACGGCAAGGCAAATCCCGATCAGTTCGTGGCGGGAAACGTCCTTTCGTGTCCGTCCGCGGTTGACCTGGTCCGATGCGAAGGAGATGATTCAGTGCATGCAAATACTACGAACCAGAAGCAACCAAGGCCGAATTTCGGTAAACGATCAATTAGTGGAGAAGGCGATCCAGTCGTTCCGAGAACGGTGGAACACGGCACTGCCGTTCTATGTTGGCTACGTGCTCGCGCTGAACCACACGCGATTGCCGCAGGTACTCGTGGACCTGGTATTGGAATTCGCGGCAGAATTATAAATGTTTTGCTGGGTGGATTCATCGCCGGCGTTGCCGTTATTGCCGAAGCGACGTTTGTTGTAATTTATAATTCAACACACCCCCCCATGCGACCTTTCACGATTTGCTAGATGCAACGCGCCGACGTCTTCTGGCACAAAGAATTCGAACACTACCAAGAACTTTTGGACGCTTGGGAAGCAACATTGAATGGCGAACGAACCGAAGTTGTATCCGCCGGGAGGATGGGTGACCCTGAGCGAGGAATTGGCCAACTATCTGGGCGCAAGCGACCCCACTCTTCCACGCCACTATCGCGACGTCGAACGGATGGTGGTGTCCTACGCGCAGACGATGGGTCACACGCGACATAACCCGCTTCCGGAAGACTGTGCGATTTGTGCAATGTGCGGCGACTTTCGCGAACGCGCAAGACGTGTACCGTTACTCATTGTAAGCGTCTTGGTGAAGGAAAACAAACACATTCGTAGGGTATGTAGCTAACGATAATTAGTTCTTACATAAAACATGGCCGGTTTAGGCACCAAATTTCTTGACATTGACCAATTGTGCGACGCCTTGCAACAAAGCGCGAAAAACCCCATCGTCGCACCTTTTGGACATATTCGAACCTGGGACGTCTCGGCCATGAACGATTTGTCGGACTTGATGACAATCGCTGGGTGCACCGCGTGGTTCAACCACGATATCTCCGAATGGACATTTGCCGATCACGTCAATCTCAATCACCTCTTTCGCGGATGTCAGGTCTATAACCAACCGTTTCGTCTGCGGCCCACCTTGCCGATGACCGTGGAGGTGGAAGGACTGTTTCAAGACTGCGTGGCCTTGAATGCGCCCGTCCATCTTTCGAATGTGCACGTGTCGAGTTTGGCGCACATGTTGCAAGGTTGTCAATCTTTCAACGCCTCCGTCGAAGTGCAGACTACGAACGAGTCTATCGCGAGTTTGAAAAACATGTTCTACGGCTGCGCAACGTTCAACCAGGTGCCGATCTTCAGCGGGGCCGTCCGCACCATCGACAACGTCGACGGAATGTTTGCCGGCTGCGTGGCCCTGAACCAACCCATGGACTGGTCGGCCTTTTCGTTTCGTTCGGCCAATCATATGTTCTCGCATTGTTGGTCACTCGTCGGCCCGGTTTCTCTGCGCGTCGATCGGCTATGCGTCGTATCCAAAGATGGCGTTTACAAGCTACACGCCACGGGCCTCTTCACCGATTGCAGCGCGCTCGAAGACGTCGTCTTGACAAACTGCGGTCGTCCGGTGACGTTGCCGACGTCCAGCCATTGTCATCCGAAACGATTGACGCTGATCGAGCCGGAAACCCGACCCGCCGACACTTATCCGGAAGAATTGCTACGTGCGTTTCCCCTGGATACATTTCGGCATGAAATCAGCGACGGACCTGTGCATATCCTGAACTGGAATCATTCCTACATTCAGTATCGGGTGACGGAACACGACGATATTCACATTGAACTGTTTCGTACCAAATACGGTGAACGTGGGGGGAAATATTTGTTTGGCGCAATGGTATACTGGGGCGCGAGCGCGAAGAAAACCATGTCCCTCTGTGTGTTGAATGGGCTCAACAACCCCATCGCGTATTGTCTCTACAATCGGTTCGGGTTTCGGATCATGAACGGCGACAAGGCCGTGTTGGATCCAGACACGGCCGATTATTACGTCGGCTGCCCGACGATGCGCGCCGATTTGCGCAAGACGTCGCCCGAATCGGTCCTGAAGGTGGTGCGCGGCGAATGGTACTCCTTGCCGGCCGATCCACCGTTTCACGTGGCCTTTTGTGCCGCGGAAAACCGACACCAGCAATCGCAATCGATCGAACGCCAGCGGTCGTCGCTTCCAGCCGGCAATCCGGTCGCGTCTCGGAAGAACATCAAGATAGCCCGGGTACAGATGAAGGTGGGGGTATCAACGGTTCGGACACGTAAACGCAATCGTGAAGAAACATTTTGATCCCGCGCGGAAGCAATGCCGCGGTTGCTTGCAAGTTCAGTTTGGTTGCGTCGATATACCTGGGCGGTCGCCAGCGTACACGTCGCAACGTCGGCGGCCAAGATTGATTCGGCAGTGGGACTATTATGTCGTAGAGAACAATTTCCTGCACGTGAGGAAACATGTGCCAGTTGGACGGAAGATACTCACTGTTCGTCTCAATCGTGACCACCTTCGGGAAACACACGTTATTCGGAATCCAGAAATATTGCCATTTCAACGTCGTCAACCACGGGGCTTGCATTTCTCGTACCCATTTCCACCATAAACCCCCCGTCACGGACACAGTGGTTACCGTAGGAAGAGGTATATCTGGCGGATCACACCGACAATGAAAATGTACGTGTAACGCTTGCAACTGCGATGTCGACCAATCGTCAATGGAATGTTCTCCTTCTCCATGTAAGATCAATATCCGAAGCGCGGGCCAATCCTGCAACGAGATATAGTTGTTGCAGCATAGTTCAAGGCGATACACAAATGGCCACCTCCCGCGCAGATACGGGTACCGATTGTTCACGATGATGTTTGTGACTGAAGGAAACGACGGAACGGGAGTAACGAAAATTGCGATTAAGGTGAGGTTCGTCGCGCATGTTGTCAACCACGGATACTGATCGGTCGTTATGTCGAACCCCGTGAGTCTCGTGGGAATATGCGCGACTTCACACCACTCCATCGGCGGGAAGTTCCCATGAGTGTTCTCATGATAGGTCAAGCCCTGCAACGACCGCAACCATATCACCCACGAGTTGGTGGTGCTTCGAAACGCATCGAGTGTCGACGCGTTGGACAGTGCTTGTTGCAGCCGTAACTGTCCCCGATTCATGCACCATTCGCGGTAAATGTATTCTATCACGTCGCACGTCAACTGATCAAATAGCATTTCAATTATGGTTAACATGTTAAACAGCCTCGCGGCGATACTATTGTTTCTACATCTTCTTTCAAGGAATCATCGAGTGCTTGATATTCGCGCGTCTTGACCAGTTGGCGGAAATGCGCGGCGATGTATTTCAGGACATGGTTCTTCAACTTGGCCGACTCGGTCAACTCCGCCGTCACCAACATCGGGATTGCCATGTCGAGAGACATTGGTTGTGCCGACAGGTAAGATTCGCAATGATGCTGGAGGGTGGGCACTAGATAATTCTTCGACGCGTATAATAGATCGATTGCCGTATCTTGCAACACAGCTTCCGAGGGTAGTTGGTCAGTGTAGAAAAACCACATCATGGCACGGAGAGCCGCGGGCGTCATATCCGCAATGAGAATCGTGCCAGTAGTTGCTTCGTGCATATTCGATCTCAGCATACGCCGAAACACCTCGGAACGATGCATCAAAATACAGCGATGAAGATGCAATGTTTCCGGGGATTGTTTCACCATGACTTTCACGTCCGACGACGTTTCATCATTGAACAAACCTGCCATCATCCGCGCCAAGGATGGTTCCGAGATGATCGTCCATTCCTGAATATATACGACAATGTCGACAATAAAGGTCACCGTGCCACGCGTCTTCAATGACGGTATGAACTTTTTGAGTCCCCAACCGTCGGGCCGCGACCCAAACAGACGCACGACGGATGGACCCCACATAACGCGGATGTTGTCGGGGCCGACAATGGTGAATGTGTATGATGCGCGCACGCTTGACATGGAACGATTTTGCAAATAACATGCTATGTATCCGGCATGGGATTTGTTTTCGCCGCCTGGGTAAATATTCAATGACCAGGTATTTCCACAGAGTACGAATTCGGGACTTTCGATCGGGACACCGATTTGCGTGGACAGACCCTCGTAGTGTTCGACACGAAATGTGTATCGACCCTTGAGGCTCTGCACCCGAACAATCGTGGACAATTCGGCCATGCTATTCAATTATGCAAACCATCGTCGGCGCGCGTCGTAGACATAACCACGCACTGTGATGACAGCCGTGGCCGGAAAATAGGGAATCCATGCCGCGAGCATAGAATCCATTTCATCACATCCCCCGAAAGTGAAGATCTGAAGTCGTTCCAGCAGCGGCGGCCAATGCCGTACCGGTATCGACACCTCATGCATGGACGCGCAAATTTCTGTCAACATTGGCATGTTCGCAAGCACGTTGTCGCACAACGCGTGCGATCCGCACAATGACCGCAATTTGGGAAATGGAATACAGGGTATTATCCCAATCAAGCTTAGGTTGGTGATGACCGGTGCTTGCACCATCATCCAGTCTAACCACGTCGATGCATCGCAATCCGCCGCAATCTTCACTGTTTCGCAGCGGGGAAAATATCCTTCGGGAGCCGTCGATGTATTATACGTCGCGCGAAAAAATTGGAGCGTCGCGCGAATCGCGTCCCAATTACATACCACCGTGTCTGGGTTAATACTTAGCGACGTTAACGAAGGCCACATCGACAAATCCAGAACGACCGATGACCGCGTCTTTGGACTGGAAACAACATCTAGGCATTCCACCGCGGGCCACATCCCACGGATTGGGTTTCCCCCCGTTGCATACAATTGTATGTACGTCACGGATGGAAACGCGGGTATGTTGCGGTCCGTTGGTGCGTCCATCAGTAGCCCTCTCGCGTGGTTTACCAGCCATGGGTACCGTCGTGGATCAATGTCGGAACAAATGCGCGTTGGAACCCGCGCTTGTTCATATCGATCATAGTTCGTTATACTATCCCCCCATAGACGATCATCGTAGCTTCGATCGTAGACACAATTCACCGACCGAAGATAGACAAGCCATGGACTCTGACGCGGCAGTGAGTCTTGCAGTAACAGTCGATCGGTGGTTTTCAGCCATTCGCGATAGATGATCTCGATGATCGATTCGCCGAATATATCCAGCAACATTATATTATGATTCGCGTGCGGCGGTCGTAGATATAGGTATCAATCGGGAAGGTGGTTAACCGGGGCGGCAGCCAGGGAATCCATTGTCCAAAATTGCTGAAACATTGAAACGCATCCACCATTGCGCCAGTCGTGGTGTTTAATGCCTGAGCTCGAACGATCCCTCTGAACGACAAACTCTGTAGGTGTGTCGGCCATTGCCGCACCACCGTCGTAATATCCTTCCACCACAACACCGTCACGATCCTCAGGGAAGGCAATGACGGCCACCATTGTTCGAGCAATTGGTTCGCTCGGATTTCCAATGTATGCAAATGGGTGAAGATGGGTATGGGTGTCGTCACAATCAAGGACGACAACATCAGCGAGAAGGTGGTAAGTATGTCCGCTTGGTGTTCGAATATCCACCGGATCCATGTCCCGCCATGCACGCAATCATGTTGTAAGAGTATATTCTGACATGCAGACAGTCGTCGCGATGGGCATGCTCCTGCTGGCACATGAAACACCGAAAGCGTCGTCAACTGCGTTTTCACAACCTCCCAATTGGGAATAACCATCTCGTAATAGGAACACAGTTTCAGAACGCGCAACGTCGGCCACAAGGTCAGATGCCACCGACTATGTGCGATGATAAACAATTCTCGCACCTGCGGCCAGCACTCATCCATGCGAACCTCATCGTCTGGACCGGCGATTTGTAAACATTCAAGGATCGAGGCGGACGGTAACGGGGAGATTTGTTTTCCTTTGAAAACGTTAAGTATTTGTTTTCCGAGTGCCTCCGCGCTGATTAGCCATGTAAACGGGTATTGCTCATTCCAAGCATACCATGTATTTCCATGTAATTCCGTCGGAACGCGCGCAATCTCATAGGTGTTCTCGTGTATGTGACGATCATACCGGTATAGTTGTTGGTAGGCGATGTGTTTCAATGACCGCAAAAAACGAACCCAGAATTCGGTGGTGTCGCGAAACGCATCGTCGGTGAATTCCTTCGCACCGCTGATCGCCAGTTGCAAATAGACTTTGTCGTCGCGCCCGAGATACTCGCGGTAGATTACTTCCACCAGACTCTCGCCCAATTTGTCTAGTAACATAGTTGGACGTTGATTGGCAAGTACGGTTTCCATGTCTCTATGGCCGCCGCTTTGTGTTCTTCGTTAATTCCTCGCACTACCAGCACCCGTAACTGGACGGGCCAATGGGTAAAGACTGGAACGGGCACGAACTCTTCACGGTCGAGGGTAAGTTCACGCAACGCCGGAAACGCCGTCCACCACTCGTTCAGTATCATATGCACATCGACATGCAATGATTTCAAGATGCCGAATCGGGCGTATGGCGGAATCGAGATACCGCGGATGTCGGAGAACCATAGCATCCTCTCGAGGTATCTGCATTGGTGTTGGAATAGCCATGATACCCATGATTCCGCTTCCACAAACCTCAACTGCAGGTTCCGACACACCGGAAGCGGTACGTTCGGCGCCGTGATGTCCCCCCGTACCCTAAGAAATCTCAATGTCCCCGAAACTGTATCCCAATCGGTTACATATAAGGAGTCCGTGTGTACCATCCGCAGCGTTAATGAACGCAAGTTTGGCCACGCCGACATTGTCAATGTTGTAGATGTGTTCATTTCCACGGTAAGGGTGTGTATGTATGGCCAATATCCAGATAATGTAAGTTGCCGCGTCATTGGATAGTTCGGTTCGACAATATGTAAAGTGCTCACCGAAGGCCATGATGGAATAATAGTCGAATACGATTTAACCACCATTGTCAATCCGCGCGCATGTTGGGTTAACCAGGGAAATACCGTGGGGTCCAACGTCGAGGGAATCTCATCTGGTATTGGAATATGGGCGCGCTCGTAGTCGAGCAAACAAAACGTGCAGTCGAAGCCCGTAGCATACAAATTGGGCAGTGCGCGCAAAAACCGAATCCACGGGGATCGCGTGTCGGTCAACGACCGATTGCTTAGAGCAAACTGAAGATTGAACCGCGCCTCCGTCGTAAACCACTCGCGGTAAACGAGTTCCACGACGGGCTCGCCAAACGCGTCCAACCAATTCGGGGGTGAACCTTCGCTCGCTAGCAACTGACCAATCATAAATGAAATGAATCGTTATCAATTGCCCATGGTCCACGGGGAGTACTCGTTTTCACTAGATCGCGCGGACGTGTTGTTTCGTTTGCGGCGCATCCCGATGCCGCAGTTCTGGCTGGACGGCAAACCTTTCCAACTGACGCTGAAGGTCTGTGGCGATCATGTGCACGCCGTGCTGCGCTACGACGGAACTCACGATTGTCAGATGGACTGGTACCTGCAAATCGACAACCAGAATTACGGCATGGATCGTCCAGTCTCGTTTTTCAGACGCGGATATTCGCGCACCATTCGGATCGGCGAGGATGTCGATATTGCGCGGTTGTTACTGCAGCACGACAACCGATTTGAGGCAACGCTTCATTACCGCATCTACTATCCGGTCGCGAGGACGGCGAGGACCGCGAGGACCGCGAGGACACCTCGCGCTCCGTTTCGCGTTCCGTTTCGCGCGTCGACCAACGACCCGTTTCATGTTCTGTATCGAGCTCCGTGTCGCTCGTCGTCTCACGCTTCGTCGTCTCGCGCTCCGACACGCGCTCGTACTGTGATGTATGCGCCAACCTGGTAACTGTTCGCGAAGCGAACAGGGGGCGTGGGGGGTCACCCCCACAAAAGAATGTGGTTGGAAAAACTTCCAGCGGATGTCTGTGCCTATATCGGCGCGACGTGGTTTTCGGCGGAAGACATGGTGTGTTTGCAATGGGTGATTTGCGTGCCGGCGCTTGTCATGACGGTGATGAAAGATGTGTACTGGACCGCGATGCCGTTGTATGTGCAACAATTGATACTGCGATCGTTGATGAATGCGCCGCCGGTGGTGCACATTTTGCGCGAACACTTCCGATATGTATTTCAGGGCCCGTTACGTTGCCATTGGCCGATTTGGATAAAGAAGATCAATCTCAATAAGCAGTTAATTTTGTTTGAAGCGATGCATGTGATACCCGACACAGTGATTGATGCAGTGGTGAAGAACGAATTTCTATATCCTTGGCTGTTTCACCATGCGGTAGTCTGCCATCTATTCGAGACCGGCGACACGTCGTTTTATCCGCCGCCCCGGGTAACCAAGTTAACAATTCACAACGTATACCGCAATGCGATTGCATGGCCGTCGGTGACGAACCTCGTCGTGAAAACCCATAAGATGGATGTTGCGGTGTTCTGGCCGTCGGTCAGGCGATTGATTATCCACGAAAACGAATTCGATAAACCGGGAAAGTATGCGTTGTCGCAGTTTCCCATGCTGGAAGTGTTGGACATTGAACGCATACACGCGTGGTCCGAGATACGCGGATGGAACACGTTGAAGAAACTTTCGCGGCTGGTTTATTGCGCGGTCGATTCTTTGGATCGTGGGGTGTGTGCCCCGCCGAACTGTATGATTCCCACTTTGGTAGATATGGAAATCACGCAACCCCACTGGCTCGAGTATGCGCTCACCGTGCAAGCATCGGTATTGCAAACGTTGAAGGCATGTTTTAGCGATATCCCCGAGGATGTGTTGTTGCCGCGATGCCCGTGCTTGACCAAAGTGACGTTGTCTATCAGTAATCCAGACGTTTCGGATATCGAGGTATGGCAACGATGGCTGCCGGTGCTGCAACCTGTCACGGAGTTGTATTTGAGTTTTACAAGCAGTTTTTTGAAACCGCCTTCGGAACCGTTGAAGTGGCCCGCGACCTTGCGGGGGGTGACGACAGACCTGATGGGCAATTCGTTGGAAGTCTGGAAACAGTGGTTACCGCGTATTAATGTTTAAGTATTGCAATTTCATAGAAACGACACGATGGCAGCTTCGGGACTCGTGCTCGTAACGAATCGATGAGGTATGGAAAATACATGGTCCACGCTCGACAATCCAAAACGGTTTTGTGTCATCGAATCGAACGCCTTGACAGATTCCAACCGCGTCCGACATAATTGTGCGGTCGACCGCGCCAGAGGCGCGCCGGGTTTCAGGGCGGAGCCCTGATATAAAACCCATGGATAGTTACACGTCCAATGAAGCGGAGACCCCGGAGGCGTTGCAGTATAGTAGCCGGAGTCGGGAACGTCGCAGCACGCGACGGGCGCGGCATGCAAAGGCGTATGCGGACAAAACGACGGATCCGACAAGCCCGGTGTTATGGACGTATTTGTGGGTCAATAGGGATCAGTTGCAGTATTCGGCGATCGCGGCACAGATCCTGAATCGGCCGGCGGCGCGCGCGGGACGGAACGGACAAATCTATACGTTCACGCTGCCGATGCGTATCCACGGGAGCACGTTCACGGAACGAGCCTTCACGTCGGTGGTGAAATCGGCGCTTTCGGAAGACAGCGATTCGCTGGAATGGGAGTTTTGGAACTCGACCGTCGCCATTCAGCATTTGAACAAATACTGGCCGGTGTTTGTGGAGCCGTATTTTTGGCTCGACGCGGAAGCGCAGACGATCCAAACCGCCTTTGCGATTGCACAACAACCGCCGCCAACTATTTATCGCCGCCGTCCGCGATCGTATCTGGTAATGGAGGCAATCCCCCACGTGCTCACCTTGCAAGAGTTTGCGAGCGATCATGTCACGGTGGAAATTATCGACGTGTTGTTTGCGGTGATGCGGTTCGTGTGTTATCTCCTCGCCGATTGGTTCGGCGTATTTGCCCACAACGATCTCAATTCCGGCAACATTGCCATGGATACGCTCGGCAACGACTATAGCAAGCCGCGAAGTAGCTGGACGTATGTCGAATACCAGTTCCCGACGTCGCGCGCCTTTCCCGCGACGCGCAACCGAACGTTTTGTTTGCCGATGCGGGTCTACATCATCGATCTCGCCCGCTCGGTGTTTCACCCGTCGATTTTCCCAACACCCGCCATGGCCCTGCCGTTTCACGACTACATTTGGTGGAATATGTTGGAAGAATACGCCTTTGGCGACTACGACGTGTTGCGCGATTTCATGCCCAGCGCGACCACCTGGGACCATGAATGGACGATTGCCGACAAAGCGGTGCGCGGCATTGCAGAATTGGAGATCCCGGCCGAGGCGAAACGGATTGTGATTCGGGCTAAGCCCAACCATGTGCATTCGGCGATTCCCTTGCAACGTCTGGGGAACTTGCCGGGCACGATCTCGCCGGAAGATACAATCGGCCAGTATTTTGGCATGCCGGCGCCCGAATCGCGCGCGAAATGGGACATGCTAAATCGCGCGGTGCGACCAGAGTCGGCGTCGAAGTAGATGTTGCAAGGGGGAAGAAAGATAGATGGATTTAGAATTTGCACCGAATGTGTTTTTGGACGGACTGCTCTACACCCCGGATCCGCCCAACATTCCCCACCAGGATTTGTTCTTGCCGGGAGATGTGCCGTCGACCGACAAATTCGCGCGCCAGTACGTGAACGTCGAGCAGCGCGGCCAAATCCAGTGGTCGTTCTACGAAGACACCACCATCACCTTCCAAATCCCGCCGGGCCATGCCGACATCCTCGAGCACCTCTGGATCTCGTTCACGCTTCCCGACATCTACAGCCCCGTCGCGTTTCCGTCGGTCGTCAACAACTACCAGTGGTCGCCGTACGAATTCCAGTGGGTGGAATTTCTCGGCACGGCGGTGCTTCGTCATGTCGATATGACCATCGGCGGCCAATTTGCCGGCGGGTTCCCGGATGGAACGTATCTCTATTTGAAGCTGCTCGGTCAATGCACCAGCGACGACCAGCGCGCCGCGTTGCACGAATCCATCGGGCATGTTGCCGAACTGCACGATCCCGCAAATGCCGCGGGTCGGCAGGGACTGTACCCCAACGTCATGCCGATCCAGACACCGGAACCGTCTATTCGCGCGCGGCGTATCACCGTGCCGATCCCGCTCATCTTCAAAGGGGGGTATCCCCTATGTCGCACGCCCACGGCCGAAATCCTCGTGCATGTGACGTTTCGTCCGCTCTGTCACTGGTTTCGGGTGCGTGACGTCGAAGATGCGGTCCACGGGTTTCCGTACGTCGCGCCGGATTTCAACCAAGACCGGTTCCGCATTTTCCGGTTCTTGCAGCCGCCGCGGGACTGGTCGCTTAGTGCCGCTAGTTACGGCGCGGTCGAACTCTACCAACTAAACACCTGGACCTCGAACCTGCATCTGCTCACGGAACAAGTGACGGTCAGCGACGACAAGCGCGAGCAACTCACAGGCCCGAACGCGCCGCTCTATGTGTTCTTGCAATGCGAGCGTACCATACGCGAAAACGTGGTGGGACCTACCCGCATAGACATTCCCACCAAAAACGTCTACATCCACAACCTGGTGGTGCTCGCGCAACGCAGCGACGTCGCGACCCGCAACGAATGGATGAATTTCACAAACTGGGCCTATCGCGGCCAATGTCCCGCGCCGCTGTTTTCGACCCAGGCCTTGCAAGTGACCGCGGCCAATGGCCAAACCGTCTCTCCCCACATCCACCCCAACACGGGAATGCTCACCGGCATTTACTACACCGGATCGCGCGACGATTTCGTCATGAACGAACGCATCATCCAGCAACTCGGACTGGCGGTCGCCGGCCAAAACCGCGAATTGCTTCGTCCCGTCGACGAATGGGACGCGGGTGTTCGACTCTATCGCATGTCGGGCGGCAGCTGGTTTCCCGGCGTGCATGTCTATACCTACGGCACGTCGGTATCTGACCCGGCCACGGGCGCGTCGCCGTGGGCCATCACGAATCTTGCCCAAGTGCTCGTGGAAACCATGGAACCGCCCGTCGATACCAATATTCTTCCCCAACTCGTAGTCATTGGCTGCGACGCCAACCAAAAACCGCTCTACGACGTCAGCCAGAAATCCATCTATCTTTACACCTTCACCGTCGTCGTGTATGTCGAGCGTGTCAACACCTTTGTGTTTGGGCCCGACACTCTGCTCGGCGGCGTGATGCTTGCGTAATGTAGGGGTAAACCCCGTTCGCGACGCGAATCCATGATGTTCGGGAATTTGTAGATGATGTAATAATCACAATGAAAATGAACTCTGAATCGCCAATGCAACTGGACAGCGAACAAAAGCAACGTATCTTAAATGCATTGATTTCGAACACTCGTTATAAAGAATCGATTCGCGGCGAATGTACGCGAGAACAGTCGTTGGTCGAGATATGCCGCACAATCGCGAGTGTGTTTACGTCCTATCGAGACTTTCAATTCAACGAGACGTTCATACAACACCAACATCGAGTACACCTGGTTTCGCGACGATCGTTCTTTAAAAGCGACGCAGAGCGAGCTGCGTTTTTCGGGGAAAGTTCATCGCCCGATGTAGATAAAACTACTAAGGAGTATCGCGCGGCGGTGCACAAACGAATCTGCGGAGCGTGGAGACGTCTACGGGATGGTATCTTGAAACATATGGTGTTGTTGGATCCGAATTGTCGCGAAGGAAGAACGATCACATGCAAACGCCCGGCAGAACCAGAGACCGCACCAGTCAAAGCCCCAAAAGTCTCGCTGGACGACAGTATTCAAGAGATGGTTCGGCAATGGATGAACAATAATATGATGAGCGGCAACATGCAGGTCATTCATCGCGGACTAGTTGAGAATGTAGAATATTGTATTGTCATTAAACGTTAATTATGATTTTCTGAAAAAAGAAGACGACTTTGCGCTTGCTACGTAATCACAATCGAATGTTCATATTTCGTCAACAAGAATCGAAACCGTATCTCGCCTACTATAGGTGGCAAACTGGATATCTCTACACGGAGAACCTAACGTTCAAGGTGTCCGACCATATTCAGCAGGTAGAAACCGACCTACCCAAAATGCGCGGCCTGTTATCGCGGATGCTGGCACATTCCGAGCGGTGGATGCGGTATCTACCTACCTGGTTCGACAACATCGATCGAACCTTTCGGGAAACGAGCCTGATGGTGAATTATGTCATGGAACTCGCGGGATACATTGAAGAGGCGATCACCTGGAGATTCAACGCGGATATCTGGCGCGTGGCCTCAGAATGGCTCGGCGACATCGAAATGCCAGTCGGCGATCTATTTATCAGACCATATTATAATATGCTTGCGGATTATTCGCCATATTGGGTCAACCAATGGATGGTGCAATGTGTCATGATCACCAATATGTATCGGTTTGTGTTAGGGCGTGAGTATGAAGGTAACTATTGTGTGACGTGTCTAAATCGTACCACTACGCATCCGGTGGAGTTGTTATATGGCGATACGCCAATCCACGCAAAGCTATGTATACCCTGTGCCGCGGAATTTCAATTGCGCGATCCAGTGCCTGTATGGAATGATCCACACAACTCGGCGTTTCGCGATCGAGATAGCGTGGATTGGCGCCATGAAAAGGCACATTGGCCAAATTAAGTACTGTTTAATAATTTAAATGCAAACATGGACGTTCCGCCAAATTGGCGTTTTTGAACGATTCGATACATATAGTCGTTAGATACATGACAAACACACAAAAAGGTACATTTGCGGGCCCGCGCAACTGCTTCCAACTGGGTTAGGATCCAGGTGCCGAACCCAAGTCCCTGCAACGTCTGCGGCACGACCAGCAACTTTAAGACCAACACGCGTTGGTTGTCACGGCCGGCAATCTGGGAAACAATGGCAAGATGAACATGAATGGCAAATTCGTCGGCGAAGCAACTAATGGATCGTGGCAATCGTCCTTTGCGCAAGGCGTCGAGACATTGTTGCATCGCATCGGGCGGACATGGAAGAACGATCATTTGCATTGTATTTTGAACGCAATCTTAACCGTAGTTCCTACGACATTGTCACCGGACCTCCCGACCAAGTCTTAAGCGAGCGCGCCGAAACGGCGTTTGTGGAAGATTTGGAAAAAGTCTTTGTCCGGTGGGTGGAACTGCACCGACCCCCGCGGGAATTTATTGACAGGTTGATTTGTTGGCTCCATGCATCCACGGACCAAACGGTTGTGCGGATACGGGATCGATTGCTCGACATCATCTATGGCGCGACAACCACGACCACGCGGCCGTGTACACGCGGCCTATACAAACCTCCCGCACGTCCGGACGAATGTGTCCTCACGTTGGAACCGTTGACGCGGGAATACATGGAATGTAGCACCTGCCGCGCGTGTTTTTCCGCCGTGCCCATGCAACGATGGTTACACCGATCGCCACATTGCCCGTGCTGTCGTACCGCCTGGCATTCGTTCGTCATATATAATGCGAGCGCGTAATACGTTTTTCGGCGACGACTACCTTGTCGCGTATTGGACGACCTTTCTGCCTTGCGGCGACCTGCATGCGATGACGATTGCGACCATGGGGGACCACCGATTCGCGCCTCGGGAAAAAACGCCGCCGTGCTACACGCACATTATTCGGTCGAGCGCCGTGATGATCGAAGGATTGCAAAACGACGAATTATGGGGGGCAACAATTAAGGTTATCGCGACGATAAGCGTTAGTTCGAAATCCGTTGTCGTTCGCTCGTTGTTGTTTTGTAATAGTTCTGCAGCGATGGAGTGGTTGCCGGAAATACCGAAGTTGCCGCCTTATACGGTACTAGGTATAAGCGATGGAAACAAGTGGTATGCAAAAGATGTTCTGAATCAATTTTGTCGATCTCGGTGCTGGCGACTGATATGGCCAGAGAACATTAGTCCCAGCCGGTACCTCAAAGAATTGCATATCCAGTATTGTGGTTGCGTCGTTCACGATGTTGGTGAAATAATCGCACAATGTCCGAATGTGCGCTATATCACAATCGACGCATCCCCCAATGTGATGATACGCACCATTCCTCGCCGAAGCATCAAACTATTGCTGAGTATATGGGGAACCTTGTGTTTGGAGTCGGAATCGGCCATCGAGTATGTGAAGGTGACCCACCCCCATCTCTCGGGGTATTGCCGCGCGCCTCTGAAGATTGAATGGTTGGTGATCGACTCCACTATTTCGGAACAACTGCCCCCGCAAATCACGGTGACGCATTTAGTCACGAATGATTTGTCGCCGCATTTGATTCATCCTTCGGCACATCCGAAAGTACTCGTTTGTTACAAAAATGTCGGATCGCTAGGCGATTTCAATCGTAATTACGACGACATTACCTTGGTGTTTTTTACGACGAATCCGATTTCTCTTCAGGATTCGAACCGGGTGATATATCAAGTCGCGCCAACTGGTGCGGTGTCGACGAATCCAAACATCCGATACATTCGGGCATCACACCCGTGGTTTGAAAACCCGTGGACTTCGATTGCCGTGTTTCGTTACAGGCGGGAATGTGATGGTCGGGAACGGGAGCGCGAGGGTGTCCCTCGCCACATAATCAATTTGCAACAATGATTACATTGCCAGATCTGATCGTGTTCAAGTCGTTGATGGTGACCGCCGACGATGAGACGGTGACGGAGGAGAACGTGCGAAAGGTGTGGATGGATTTGTTGACGAACCTCAGCAACCGACACCTGCTGCAAATCTTTACGAAATATCAGGGCAAGACGTTGCAAGAATGGATCGACTGCATGCTAACACCGGCGGAGTTTGACAAATATGTGCAGAAATTTGTGGACCACGGTAGCGAGATTCGGTTGAAGAAACATATGGCATGTATATTCGTGTGCTGCAAGGATGTGCCGGCACCGACGTTCACGACGCAGACCAAAGCCCGCGCAGGAAGCCAGGGTCGCTGTCCGATTACGTTGGAAGAATTGCCGAATGAATACATGGAATGTAGATGTTGTCATTGTTATTTTTCGGGCGATAAAATGAAGGAATGGTTATGTAGTCGCCAATCGGTGGAGGACCGCAAGTGTCCATGCTGCCGCGCGGATTGGACCGAGTATGTTGTATTTCGTAATAATTAAGCAATCTTGTTTTTTTTCGACAGGGTCATAGACATGACCCGTCGTGATTATTGCGCGTTATGCAGGGAGACCGTGGCCGATGACGATCCCATGTGTTATATTTGTTTTCAGTCGTGGTGTGAGGATTGTGGGGATTTCGCGCCGCAAATGAACGTGGTGCGAGAATTTGTCGAGTCGGAAGAATCGGCGGAAGAGTCTTCGATGTCGTCGACATCGACGTCCGGCCCGGCCGAATCTATCCTATTGGAAATCGTGCAACATCCGGCAATCATTGGGTTGTTGGAACACGATCTTGATAAATTGCAAATCTATTTGAACTGGCGCGCAACGCCTTCGGCAGACACATTGACGGAGTTGCTCGGTAAGATTTTTGACGAGTATGTACCTACTTGTTGTGTGCGATGTTGGCGAACCGCACATGTGTTTGCCGACAAAATTGTCGAAAAATGTGTGAATCGTTAAGTTACATTAATCGATGGGTTTTGGGGAGTAAATGTATACCGTCTTCGCGCGATCGCCGAAAGATCTTGGGCACCGTCGCGCAGATGATGGTTTCGTAGCGATAGGGGATCGGCCCCGTGTCGCGAAGTTCGTCGTACCACAGGTCGGGATGCTGCTCGAACAGACGGATCAACCACGACTGGTTTTTGTCTTCGGTGCGTCGCGGCGCGTACAAGGTTAGATCATATGCGTAGTCGGACGGATATAGAAAACGAAATACATGCATGACCATTTCCACAGGTAATCGTACCGTCATCCGCGACGGTTTTGCATTTAGGTAAAACACATTCACTGTGTTCACAAACGGCCTACGGACATACAATTGCATCGACTGCCACCAGATGGCATTGTGCTCACCCGCGTGATACGGACTGCATAACATATGCCAGGGAAACGTCGGACCGAAGGTTAGATGTTCGGGCAACAAGACAAAACGATGGGTCGTGTCACTGGCTCGATGGAGTTCGGACAGCTTTCGCAGAAACGTGAGCAGTTCCAAGTCGTCGCCACATCGAAACGATGGATCCAGATAAATGTGTCGGAAATCTGGATTCAGTTTGCGGATGATCTGAAAGAATACGCGCGGATCGGGCACAGACACAATCGTCAGGTAGACATGGTTTCCCCACGATGTTAAACAAAGCCGCGGCCAGGTGACGGGAACGGGAATGGACACATGATTAGCCGCCAGCGGCATCCACTCGGGTAGTACCAAATTCACTTTTTCCAGTGTTTCCTGCATGATACGCACCCCATAGTCAATGTTGCCCGTGATCAACCAGGCAGATTGCGTAACTTCGACCGCCTGTTGTATGTAGAGTTTGTCTGGTAGATAGATTCGGCCAAAAGAATTGAATTGTGTTGGGATGTAACGCCATTCGTAGCGCGCGAGGTGGGATTGCATCGGTCCTTGACGAACAATCAGGTAGTCGTTTCTGATTTCCACCGAGACATCATGTGTGAGTTGGGCGCGGGACCAATTGCCTTCCAACACAAGAAGTTGGCGATCGTAAAATAACCATAACATTTATATTGTGGTTCTTCGCCGACGTGTGGAAAATCGGATGCCGCAGGCGCTGACACGTAGACGTTTCACGGGACGTTGACGATATCCCCGGAACCGGCGCACGAGAAACAGCAGAGTGACTTCGTCCGCCCCGATCTGTATCGTTTCGCCTTCCTCGTTGCGAATCACGGCTGATTGAACGAGATGGCGCCAAGGAACATTCCATCCATGTTTTCCACATTTGCTACAGTCCACTTCCCGATCGGTTGATTGAACGCGCGGGCATTTTGAAACATGAGAGCCATATTCTGGACGCTCGACATGTCCCAGTTCCCAATCGGTTGGTTGAATGCCTAGTGATTTGTTATTTTAAGTGACATGGTGTTTTTCTTAATACCGACCGACGACGGCTCCGCGAGCGACCGCGGCGGCAACGGCGCGCCCGATAATCATAATTAAATATGGACAGATTTCACACCAACACGTACACCACGCTCTACAATCATCTCAAAGCCGGGTTACATCCGCCGATCGAGACGCACGACGAAGACGTCGAGTTGCAACAAAATGTGAAAGCCTTGGTGTTAGACTCGAACCTGCATGTCTTCGATGATGCGGCCACAATTTGGAAAAAATTAAAAGACAACAAACACAAATTTTCCTATTTTGACAAGATTAAATTTGACTAAAACTTAACTATGAAAACCGTATATGTAGATTTGCGCCATGTTTACGACAATCACACCATCCTCCAACGTCTTCGAACCGCAGCCCCTACAGCTCCGCTTCGCGTCGCGGTTCGTCGGCCAGAGGCGTGGCCGCGCTTAATAATTAATAACACTGAATTCTGATTCGTTGTGGAACAAGCGACATGCCAACTCACAGTGCTCGGAACTCGCAACATGCCCGAGAAAGGACGGGTCCGAGTTAAGTGGCTGAATCCACGGCGATGATTCATCGTAAAACACCGTAGCATACCGAATCGTTACGCGCCTTTTTAACCATTCATCGCGCATCGTGCTATGTTTTTCGAGAAACATGCGATGATCTTCTGCGCATGGTTCCGCACCGTCGCGCATGTAATAGTTTTCGATATTCAACTGCCGTTTCGTGTAACTTTGACTACGGCGGTAACATCCGAGACCAAGGTCGCGATACGTAACCATCATGACTTCGATACTAACATAATAATCCGAGCGTAACGTAACGGTCCATCCGTTGTCGATGAATCGTTGCATGCGTTCCAAATTGGAAATGGAGTACATCGTCGAGGAGAACGCTCCCTTGACTACTGCCGGCAGATATTGCAAATACCCTTGCAACCGGGCGCGCAATTCCACCGTGGTGAGTATCGTATCCACTATGTGCTCTGTCGAAAACACATGTTTCTGGGTATTCGTGGCGGTTGCTTCGTCGGTAGCGCCGAATTCATGCAACTGGGCAAACGTACACGATTCGATCATTTCCACGGATTGTTCTGCCAACCAAGGGGTTAGATAGACTATGCGTTCATACACCGGAGGTACCGCAACCAGAAGGCTGTCGCGCCATACGAAACTGACGCCGCGACGACTGCATTCAATCATCAAGCGAATGGTGGTTCCATCTAATTTCATGTTCGATTTTAATTATTGCAATTCGGAAATATCGACTATTTTGTTTCCATCGACCAAGGCCTTCTTCCTCGGAGCGAGCGAAGCGAGCGATGGGGTTGTAGGGGGGGCTTGCCCCCCTACCTTACGCATATGCTTTGTTGTACGGCCACGCTGCCGGTTCGCGAGGTAGCGATTCAGTCGGAATGATGGTGGTGAAGTTCTCCAACAAGGCGGCGGCATTGTCTTCGGCTTGTTGAAACAAATCGCGTTCGTAGTCTTGCAAGGAACGCACCGACATGGACAACACATCCACGCCTTTCACCTTGGTCGCTGCATCTACGGTCAGTTTCGTCGCTGTCTCCAAGATATCGCGCACAGAGGGCATGCCGCGATGAAGCAAGAATCGCTGCAACGACGGCATTTCCAGCAACTGCACGAAACTGGACAGACGTCCATTCACTTTCTCGCGGGCTTCCAAGAACACGTCGCGAATCATGCGGCGATTGATCACCACTTGCGAAATGCTGTCGAGGGTCATCAGCAAGACCGCACTGCCGGAAATGGTGCGCACCAATTTGTTGGGCAAATTCATCAACACGCATTCCACATTGTTGCGGACGCCGACTGTTTCGTCTTCGTCGTCTTCGTCCGACTCATCGTCACGTTTCCGTTTGTGGGTGCGCAGCTGCAATTTTCCCGTCATACATCGGTCGCGCATTTTGGTGATGAGGAGGATAAAGCGCTCGCAAAACAAATTGGTCTGGCCTAGTTCCTGCAAGGCATCGACCTTGATCCGTTGCATCGGTAATTTCGGCAAGATCAAATCGAAACGGCGACTCAATTCCAACACCACGGGCAGAGTCGCTTCCTGTTCCAGCAAGACGTTGCAGTAGTTCTCCGTGCAGAATCGCGACAATGCAGTGAATCGTATCTCGGAGCCGTCGTAGAGAATCTGGTAACACGGCGTGGCAATGGATTTCATCACCGCGGCGGCCGAGGCAAAGGTCGTCAAGTAAAAGGTGAATGTGGTGCGGCTGTATCCGTTTGGATCATCTGAAAACTGCAATTCCAACGAGGTTGACGTGCGGGTGAGTTTCAAGGTTTCGTGAAATTGACTCAACGTCACTTGGTCTTTCGGCAGGACGCGACTGCCGCCCCCGCGTTTGCCTTTGGCCGCCGCGGCTTTGATGCCGTTGAGCGCCTGGACTTTCTGTTCGAAATATTCCGACAAACTCTTCAACACGGCCTGGAATTTGGTATCCAACTGTTCCCCAGACTCGTCGACCAAATAGAAGGTCCAATTGATGTATGAGGTCAAACTAAACAACACATCGTGCAACGGTTTCCCGCCCATGACCCATCCTTGGTCCCACGGAAAACTACGAAACCATTCCGAGTGTTTGGTGGAGAGGTAGTCGCGAAAGGAACTTACATCGGTCCATTGCACACGCGCGGGTTTGCTGTTCTCGGAAGACACCAGGGTCGGTTCTTCAAAATTCCAGTGCGGATAGCTGGAGACGTCGCGCAGGGTGTAGAGCGTAGAATCTTCCAACAATTGCTCGATCATGTTATGAACCGATCCAACCGAAGCCCAGTTTATTTAGTCCGATAGTACGTCACCGTATAATTTCCACGGAAAGGCTTTCCATATGGCCCACACCGCTAAATTGTCCCATATGTCGCTAAAGCGCCTCACATAATTGTCATAATATTCCGGTAACCTCCGTGGGCGTCGATCATGTCTGATCGGATGTCCTTCCATCTCCCAAGCCTCGAAACATTTCTCGCACACTTCAGCGCGTATGCGTTGATCTCCGTAGCACAGTTCCACATAGGAACATGGGTTAAATCGGGTATGACACCCAACACAAAAGGCCCCAACGGAGTATTCGGTGCGCGTGGATTTACGCACGTTCACATGCGAAAGACACGGGCCGCAAACATCCACAAATGCATAGACATTCATGATCAATTTCCGTTGCGCGATGTAAAACTGGCGCGTTTCCCCCTCCCCGGGAATCGCCCCCAGTATGGGATAAAACAACGTGTTAGACGACCCGATCAAGTGTGGTTGCGTACCTGTCCACTGCGCCAGTTCGTAGACAATGTCGCGTCCGAGCTTGTCTTCCATTTGTCGGCGAAGGTGTTGCACATCCCGTACGTCGTACACCGCGGCGTCAAAAGTTCGATCGATGTTTTCGAGCCAGGAAGGAACGTGCTGCATCCAACGCGCCGAGCGGGACACCAATTCGAGCAATAACGCGCGCATCTTACCCAAATGGTCGCGCATGGCCCGCTCGAAGTCATCCATGTCGAGTGCGACAATTTCGATGATGTCGGTTGTTCTACCGCGCAGGGTGAAGGTCAACTGTTCCGTCGTCCAGTCGTATTCGAGTTCTGTCATTCTCGTTTTTGCGGACGCAGGATGTCCGTCGGCATCCTGCGGATATTTGTGAAGTATGTAAATTGTTCGAAACATTATAAAAATGCTCGCGGTGGACGACACAACTCCAAGACTTGACCGATTTTTCATTTTTGTTTTGCTTCCGCGAAAACAATATCCGGGCAATACTATCATGCTACGATGCATGGCGTGAAAAAGACATTTTCCAAGCGGATCCGAGCCTTTCCGAATTCGCGGCAGTTGCCAGTCGATTGTTATCCCACGAACGCAACCAAATCTTCTCTACGAATCTGTGTTGCGGCCGGATGCCGTCACGCACATTTGGTATTAACAAACCAACCTGCAACCGGCCGCATGACAAAGATGGATCTCTATTCCGTGCGCGATATTGTGGGTGTCGTCTCCTTTCTCGACGACGATCTCGGTGTCCGCAACGAAGTTGATTTTTTATGGCATGCTATCCCCCCGACGACTACGATCACCTGCCGCCTGGAACGGAACCTGTGGGGCACAACCCTCCATATACAACAACCCGCACACCCCGTGCCCAACGTGTTGTCGATCGAACGATGGGCGCGCATTTTGGAACACGACGCCGCGCTGCAACCCATGTGTACTTTGACCTCGCCGCAACAACATGCCTATGAACGCGCGCGGGCTCGATACGCGCGGATGATGCACGAGCGCGACGAAGGCTGTTGCGCGATTTCATAATCAATATGAAATCAGGCATTTTCTGGCTCACGACGACTGCTTGGGTGCTCGCGATGTATTGGAGACGCCGTAGGGTTAGGGCACCGCCGCGGCACATCGACCCACCGGCGGATACGGATACCGCGCCAGTCGATCCTTTCGCACAGCGAGTGGCAATGATGGATACCGCACAACTCGACCCGTGGTGGGTGACTTCTCCCGATGTTCCCCGAGACATAGATTTAGGAGTGTATACGATTTTTGAACACGAAGAGTTGTTGTAATTATAATTGAAATGTTTTTGCGAATTCTTGTGTTGATTCAAGTCGTGGTTGTGTTGATCGCGTTGATTCTGGTGATGTTGGAGCACGAAGGAACAACGTTTCAGGTTCGTCCCCTTCGCGGTCATGTTGTCGCCGAACGCGCGAATTGGGTGATTTATTGGGAACTTCCATTGCCCAACGGAAACAGTTGCGTCGTGAAAGACGCGACAACCTATGCGTCCGAAACACGCGCGTCCGTCGCGCTCCCCTATCTACAGAACACGCCCATGACCGTCGTCGAGGCTTCGTGTCCGGACCGACGATGCATGACGCCCGAAGACTGGCATACGTGTCAGGATTGGCGCCGCTCGAGCGATGCGTTCAATCGTGTCGCGTTGGTGGTTGTGGTTGTCTTGTTTGTTCAATTGTATTTGTTAACTCATAGACTTGAAGTGAATCCTGGGTATCCGCCGTCTACCGCGGCCGAACGTATACCCTTGTGTCGTGTGTAGTAACTCATAATCAAAATGAATGCGATAACTCAATTTACCATTGTCTTCGTGCTTTACGCGATGGTCGTCGTTGTCATTATGTGTCGCTTCGACAGCGCCAAGTTTGAGGTTCGACCTACTCGTGGCACTGTTGTCGACGACGGCAAACGTTGGGCGATCTATTGGGAACTCCACTTGGCCAACGGCCACAGCTGCGTGATGAAAGATGCGGTAAGCTACGAATCCGAAGAGCACGCGAAAGAATCCCTGCCCTATGTGCAAAACACGCCGATCCAAGTGGTCGAAGCGGAATGCCCGGAACTGCGTTGTATGACGCCCCAAGACTGGGATATGTGCTATGACTACAAAACGTCGCGCGACCATAACACGGTCATGGTCATTCTGTATATGCTCGTGATTTGGAAAGTTGTCGATACTGCCGCGAAAATGGGAGAGCAACGGGTCGCGGTAGCGGCGGCCGCGCCAACCGAACAAACTCCTTTGTATGGTAGTGTTTAATTTTTAATTTTTAATGGACTTCACGATATACATACTACACACTAACGAGTTGGATAGTTTATACATGACATAGTCGGCGCTTGCCCACCAACCAGTTACTACCAAACACATACGCAACAAACCCGCCATCAACTCTGCCGCTGCACATCCTTCCCACTCCACAATCGCGCCTTCCAACAACCACGCCACCGCATTGCCCGCGAGCCACAGCCGATCGACGAGGCTCGATGCGTCATACGCGTCAATGCAATAGATTAGTCCGAGGACGAACCAGAATTCGCAACGCATTCTATTACAATATGATAAAGTATAAACCCCAGCATGGCCATGTTCAGCGCGACAATGATCCATAGATACCACACCGGCACCCCGAGTTGCAAGATCCACAGAAACACCATAAATCGCATCAACAGGGTGATGAGAAAAATCATGCCGGAAAACATCGCGGTGACTTGGCATGTCGGCGTCTTCAAATGCTGCACGTAGGCATAGAGATCCATGAAACACGCAAACGCAAACACCGACAACCATCGCGGCCCGTCCATCACTACATATTCCAGCGTCGCGGCGATTCCCGCAAAAAACAACACAAGCAATGCCCACTCCATTTAAAAATGAGTTTCCCGCAATTCTTTGCGTCGCCGGGTACGTCGCTGGTTGCGTCGCTTGTTTCTCGCTCGTTTCAGTTCGCGCTCGATACACACAAAGATCCAAAGGAGTTCATAGCCATAGGCACAGGTAACGTTCACGACGCGCAAGATCCATTCCTCGTCCTTGCCCGGCAAGATACCTGCAACGACATGCATCGCCGTGAACACGAGCGTCAGTCTAACTGCCTGGTCGCGCGTCCACGTTGACGGATCACAGACGCGCATCCGCATCAGACAGGTGGCCGCGAAGAGCATGAGCCAGGCCGAACCTGTTAAACGGAACCAATAATAGATGGCCGCGAGCGCGGGTAATGCCATCCAGGTAACATTGGACAGCACGAACAGTGCGGGCAACAACAACCATTCAATGTCCATGTTATGCCAAACAAACAATGGGATGGTTCGTATTCTTTGTGATATTCAGCCTCTTCTGGGGCTGGCTACTTACCCGCAGCCCATGGTTTTTCCGTCCGGGACATTGTTGCCCCATTCCCATGCCGGCTAGCTGGAAACCGTGGAAACCGCTGCAGTCTCGCGCATATCCCTACCCGTTGCCGCCCTATCATCCCGACATGCCCGCAGAAGCGTATGCGTGGGATGTTCACGGCACGGCGTTTGCCTGGTCTACGTGGGTAGTGCTGCAAACGCCCGGCGGACGTAATCACGGCGGATATCTCATTTCCACCTGCGGATCGGCATCCGACGATTTGGCCGACATGGCGTTTCGGCATTGGGACGCGCGCGGGGGTCCGGCATCGCTGTTCTCCGTGGCGGATCCTCTACCCGATCTCTGGCCACGTTGCCAGGTTATAGTGCGGCGATGGACGTTGCCCACCACCACCTGGTTCTACGATCGGCAGTGGATGCGGGTCACACGTGCCCGCGCCGCGGTACATTCCATGATCGTCAATGATGTTGTCGGTGCCAGCAGCTTCGACTCGGCCCAGCCTCGACGCGCAGACGATGCCTTTGTGGAATCGTTTCAATCCCGTCATGCGTCCCAAGTGACATGGATCGGTCGGTGCGCGCGGATGGTGGACTGGTGGCGCGAAGAGTCGGGGAAAACGTTGATTGGCACCGTCGACGACGAGTGGGTGTATTTCGAGAGCGACGAGACCGACGTTGAGCAATTGCGCGCGGTCATGTTTGCCTGGATCGCGCGTCGGGCGTGGCAAGATCGGACCTGGCGATATTGGACAGCGCGGTTGGTAGGCAAGACGTGGGCGCGGATGCAACATGCCTTCGCCGACTGGGAACCGCGGGATTCTCCGGAATATTGGTACGCCTTGAACTGGGATATTCCGCGGTGGTCGGCCGACGATGTGCAGATGATCGGGTGTCCGACACAATCTAAATGAATTTGGAAGACGTCAACGTGGCCATTGAGTTGCTGAATCGCGGGTTTGTGCTGCACTTCACCGGATGTCTCAGCGACATGTTCGTCGAGCTCGACGAACGTCCGAATCGATCCGATGCCGAGAATTGTTGTTGGAAAACGTGTAGAAACGAACGCTACTCCTATTGGCGCGTGCCGGACGAGTGTGTCGAGTTGCTGAAGGTAACCCGACTGGCAATTCCGCATCCCCGCGATTGGACGTTTGCCACCGAAGGAACCGAACGCGACTCGAATTATACGTACGAAGAATTACCGGTCGAAGGAGGACGCGGAACATTGATCGTGACCGCGCCGTTCCGTGCACCCTGGTTGTTGCAGTTGCCTGCCCCGACGACTCCCGCGATGCCGAATACCGCCCAGATACAAGCGTTGATCGAAGTGCGCGGGTGGTTGGAGAAAGGATGGGCGGTCACGCCTCGTGCACGACATGAGGTCACCATAACGTCTCCCGCACTGAGCGGACCGGAGATGATTCGACTCCTCCGCGACCACCCCGAGGTTGAACTAGACCGCAGGCACACCAACAGCCAGCGGTGTTGTGTGTCCAACGCTGCGAGTGAACCACTACGTGCCTGCGCCAAGATGTTGGCGGACAGCGAATGCTGGTGGACCAGTTTGCGAGACCGCTTATTCGCGCCCTACATCACCATAATTGCCGAGGACGAAGAAGAACCTCCAGAGGGATTCGTGTGCTTCGCGTGGAAGGAGCGGCCTATGTGGAGTAGTCATTTTTATATCACGCTCAATTGTAATTTTTAACTATGAAACTTGCCATTCGGTTTCGTGGGAAAACGCAGTATTTGAATGTAGGCGATGGACTTCAGTGCGGGCGCTTCTACTTCTACGTAGGGCGCGTCGACATGACACAATGTTATGTCCACCGTTTAGTCAATCATAACATCGGTCATCACGAATGCATAGCTTTCGATCACGAGCGCGAATACTACAACTTTGAAAAAGACCAGATTGAAGAAATCAAATGCTGGTGTGTCTGGGATTGGTCCAAACGTCCATGGTATGTTGACGGGCCGCGGTTATTCATCGCAGATGTTCCCGACGAATCCGCCTTTCAACCTGGGGACTTCCACTACATCAAGTTCCACCCCGAGTTCCGATGGAAACATTCCGCGGTGGGATGGCAATCGTTGTTGTCGCGCGTCGACACAACCTTGCCGCCCGGCCGAGTCTATCTTCGGCTCGAAGATCATCAGCATTGGAATGAATGGGCACAAGACGTGGAAAATTGGTGGCGCCACTTCCCCACCTATTGGCTCGTGCAAACCCAAATACGCCGCACCGAAATAATCCGGCGCCTGTTGACACGGATCTTCCCGCTCCCGGAAGAATTGATTTTCCAGATATTGACCTACAGTCTGCAGAACGGACTCTGTCGCGGCGTGGTGGATCCACCCAATCTCCAAGACCACATGGCTGCGTGGATCATGGATCCCTCGCCCGCCAATACCTACCGATTGGAACATTTCGCGTCCGACGACCCGCTCGATTTTCGCGTCTCGATGGAACGCCCCCATCCACCGCTGGGTAGAGACACGCATTATTACCCTATGTTGCATCTTCAACACTGGGACGTTTCGCGGTTGGAGTCGATGGATTATCTCTTCCGCTGGATCTCCGATGTGTTGCATCTCTCCATTGCGGGTGTCGACAACTGGGATGTCTCTCGGGTCTGTTCGGCCAAATGTGCTTTTTATCGCGTGCGGTTTGGTTTCGACGTCTCGCTGCGCCAGTGGAAACTGCCCGCGCTGAAACACGGCGATTACATGATATACGGCGATGCGCGCGCAGAACTTGGATTCTCCGAGTGGGAATTGCCCGCGTTGGAAACGAAAGAATACATGTTTGATCTGTTGCGGATATAAACCATGGACGCCGAGTGGACCGAACTCTTCCGTTTCCAAAACACCTATCGGGCAACACATCATATGCCGGCAACCCTTCTGCTCCGAATGCTCGACGTCGACCCGGGGTTCAACTGTCGCTTTTGCTACTCCGTACTCGGCCGTCCGTCGAAACATTCCCCGCTGCGACAAAAGCTACGGGCGTTGATGCATTCGCCCGCGCCGCCTGCTTCGCAAATGGAACGAACGTTGGACGACTGTGTGTTGGATTGGTTTTGGGCGCGTCAACCGCTGTGGCAACAACACGGCATTGATACCGTCTTTGTCTGCGACAACACGATTCATATCCACGTGTGTCGACCGGTATTGGTCGCTGGATTGTTGGATGATGATTGTCAAAAATTCAACCCGGAGGTTACTGTATCGCGGTGGTATGATTAACATTTAAGACTTAATTGAATACAATTTGTTGTTGACTAACGTTTTTTTCGCGGCCATTCGAGAATGATGATATCATCATCGGAATCTGACCCTTCGCCAAACACCTCACGGACCACGTTGTCGATCAGCTGCTGATTGTTCAGCATGGCGCGCAACAAGGCGGGTTCGTAGACGGCGGTTGGCGTCAGCCAGACTGTGCCATCGTCGTCGACCCAGTAGTTGTTTGGAAAACAGACCGCCAGTTGGTCGGACCATTGGTCGGCAGGAATGCGTTTGAAACAGGCAGCGTAACGTGTCCATTTGGCGGGCGGGTCTTCATCGACGGCGTACACTTGATCCAGATATCGACGCCGTAAATCGTCACGGCTGTAGCAGGGAAGCTGGGGCAATCTACATACCATCGGGGGATGCCATAGACCCACCGTGTCCATCACGCGCAACGCATCGACGATCCCGGCGTCGGCTTCCGTGGAAACTAGCGTCTTGAATTTCCATGTATTCACGACGGTGACATGTGGCAAGACGAGACTAATCCACTCTGGGTATGTGCCGGTATGGGAGGCTTCGGTAATACCCTGCTCGAATTCCGCGCGCAATCGACCGGAGTTGACGGCACGGCCCAAGAATTGACCGACAATGGCCCGCAGATCTTCGGTAGGTTCTTGTACGCGATCGCGGTTGGTCGTGGGCAATTGCGAGGTCGGCACCATGATATCCGTTGGCGCGTCCAGGATCAATTCGCTGTAATACAGTCCCGGGTAGGCATAGATGATAAGTCTGCCCGCAATGGTTGTCGGACACAGCGCCCAATGCTCGCCCGCAGTCAAGGTCGGGGGATGTCGGGTAAATACATGTTGCCGCAACGACGCGAGAAATTGGGTCATCACGACGCCCTCGGGATCCATCAATCCGCTAATGCGAAAGCAAATCTCGGTCGCCGAAATTTTGCGATCCACTTGGAACTTCATAAACGGGGAGCTTTCGGCTGGCAAGCGCATGCGGTCGTGAACGTTCATCAAGTAACATCCTTCAAATTTCTTATACAACGATTCGCGATAGAGACTGCCGCGTTCCAACATGTATGTGCGCACCCAACAGGTTTTGGACTCCTGATGGTCAAAGTCATAGGTCCACCCAGCGGCGTCGTATGTAACTGCGGACACACTGCATGTTCTTCGGTCGCGGAATAGATGAAACAGCATCCCGATGGCATTTTTTAGTCCCACGCCATATCGTCCGGCGGCCAGGATATGATCGCGCGGTTTGTACGACCCGGGCTGAAATGCGTCCATGGGCAACGGTTGACCGACATTGGCGATGCGACACGTAAAGGTCGTGCCTTCGTATTCGAGCGAGGCAAAGATCATGTTGGGACAATCGTCCAACTGCCAAGTACTTTCCCACCGATTGATGGCATCTGCGCGGCTTTGGATGTTCCACTGACAGGGTTTGGTCGTGTCATAGGACAGGATGGCTGCGTCGGTTGCGTTCTGCAAGAGTTCGCGCATGATGGTCGACAACGACCAAACGTTGGGTTCGACGTTCACGAGAACACCTGTTGTGACGTTCTGTCGCTTCAAAGATACACAAAGATCTTCTGAAATACTTGTCAAGGCATACATTGTTAAAATTTATAAATGTTCTGATTTACTAACACACATCTGTTCCCGAGATTCAAGGATTGGCGCATATCTTCGGGAGTCACCTTCCATTCCTGAAAGGCAGGAATCGGTTCCGACGGCGGCGGGGGAGACGCCTCGACTTTGGTCTTTTTGGCCTTTTTCGCATAGGGACCCAAGTCGTGGGTCTGCGCGATTTCGTGTTTGTAGTATACGTCGCAGAGCGCATCGAGCGACAACAAGGCTTGTTGTTCATGCAAGGTATCCTGTTCCCACCACGTCGACTCGGTCGATCCTTTCTTTCGGCCGCTATCAAACTGGATCATTCGATCTTTCAGCACCTCGGAGGTCACATCGTGGTATTTGCGCAACCATACCTTGGTTTCCTCGTCTTCCCGTCGTACAATCTCGTTGATCGGCGGACCCCACACAATCGCCGGGATGGTCTTGTTCACGCGCACGACCTTGCCGGGCACTTGGCGCAGCAGACGTTTGCGACTAATCATAATTGCCCGCTCAAACACGGTATGCAGATGTTGTTGGATGCCCACGATCAACAACTGTTGGGCCTCGATCGTCATTGTTGCGCGAGAAGATAGCTTTCGCAGGATCCGTAGCACCATTTCCTGGGACATGACAAGATGGGTTTTCCAGGCTTCATGACTGTTTGTCTCGCGGGTCGCGGTAGGTCGCAGCTGGTTACGCATAGATTGCTTCAGTACCTGATGCTCTTGGTCCACATATGTTGGTTCCAGAATCACATGCTCGGCCGCACGATCGGACACGGGTGAAATCAACCGGTCGTCCACGGATCCGGGGGGAATCAATTGGTCGAATTCATGTTTCTCCGGTTCGGGCAGAACTGCTTTTCGCGGCGGTGCCGCAATGGGTTGTGACGGTGCTGGTGGAGCAGCGATTGGCGGCGCAACATACAACGGCGCGACTGGAAGTTTGGGTGTCGGAGCCGTCGGAGGCGCGTTGCCGTTCGTCTGCTTGGCTTTGATCGTCAGTTTTATCCGCACCTCTTCCAACACGTTTACGATCGTATTGCTCGGGCCCGGGCCAAACCTTCTCGCCAACCCCGCCTTGAAGCAATCCGTGATTTCCTCCTTGCTTCGATTGACTGCAAGCGCTTGTTTGTAGATATCGAGAATGTCGGTTCTAGTGGCTTTGACGTCGACGAAGCGCTTCTCGTTGAACGCAATCTCGACGAACAATTTCATAATTTTCTCAAGCTGGTCAAGTTTGGTGGAATCCATTTGAGTTGTGAAATCGCCAGCCAACTGATCACCGCTCGCACCAGTTCCGGAAAAATCCCGGCCTGCGAGAGTGCCATAATCGCAAGCCAGCAGGATTCGGTTTCTTGGCGTTCCCGCGCCAACGGTGCCCAATAGTCGTGCTTACACACCGTGGAATATTCCCCGTCGTCATTCAAGTCGCGCAGCCAGGTGCGATAGGTTGTGGATAATCTGCCGATGTGGTAGGGAATGCTATATTGTCGCTGTTCGGGCACGTTCGTTGGATCGGTCAGCCAGGATTGTACGCCAAACAGGTCGCCACGAAACGTGTCGGGGAGGTAGACAACACAATGTGTGGATTCTTGTACGATGTGTCCGTTGTCATGCCAACTGCCCGCGCCGTCGAAGAATGGAATATACCATACATTTGCGGCGATGGACGTACAATGGGCGTCGATCCACTCTGCGGTTCGCATCATCCCAGAACTGTTTTCAATTTTCAGAGGCAATTTGCGGTTACCAACGACCACCAATCCTTTTAGGTTGGCATGGTCAAATATGTATGGTCGTTGAATCGGTGTTGGGTCATCGTACCAACACTGTTTAATCGTATGTTCCCAATGACTTGTTTGCAACAACTCGAAGGTTGGATTGGTTACCACTTCCAACGAGACCTCGGAAAACTCCCAATGTCTGGGCAGGCGCCAAAACGCGTATTTCCGACTTACGAACAAAGTCGGCGCGAATCGCTCAAACGGAAACCAGTACCTTACCTGTGTATCGTCCACCCATTCCTGTCGCATTGCCGCTATGGGCAGCGAAAACAACAGGTTGCCGAAGAAGCCGAAGTGTAAGGTGGATAGATGATAGGCGCACAACTCCTCGGGCGGACCGCTGAGGATGATGTGGGTGGGACACCCGGGTGGCGCGCGAGCATATAGATTGTACATTTCAATTGTGATCTCCCCCCCCCTTCCTCCTTCACCCACAAAACTTTTTTCCGCCGCGCACACAAACAAAACCACCATGCATTGTTTGCTGCTCTTCATCGTTTTTTCCTTGCCGTTTCTCTACCAATTGACCAACAAGGTCGTCGGAGAGTCCGGGTCATGCGTCACGCCGCGTTCCCACCTGTTACACACCGCCTTGCTTGGTGCCGTCTTGTATTTCGGAATGCATGTCACCAAAGTACAAGCCGCGTTGTCGGCCACCTTGTTCTACTTGGTCTCCTCGCCTGACGTCTACGGCGAAACCAAACGTCTCGGCCTTCCGTTGGGCCGCAGCGCCGATTGCCCCGGATATGTCGCCATCGCGGCTCACTCCGTCGTCTTTGCCATGTCGCTCTATTGGTTGATGAAGCCATAATTACGTTAATGTATAAAGGATACGACTATTTTTCGAATATCTAGCGGTATGTTAAAAAACCAACTATCGTCGGACTCTTCCGTCAACAACATCGTCACCATTGCTTCGCGTTCATCGGCCATCGCAAAATGGTCTTTCCAACTCGTCGTTGTCCTCGGGCAGTTGTACCTGGATTTGGAATTGTCAAATACAGATTTGCAGTTCATACCGTCGATGATCCATGAACTCAAGGGTTGATCGAAACATGACGCGTGCCAAAACATATCGCAGACGCACACCTGTTTGACGCGCCAATCCGCGAGAGGTGCGTTGAAGGAAGACGCGTGTCGAAACATACCGTCCATCGCTTTCACAGACCGCACGTCCCACGACCCGATCGGTTGATTGAATGACGAAGCCTGGTAAAACATGCGCGACATGGATGTTACGCCCGACACATTCCAGGAGTCGATGGGTTGATTGAATGCCGCGCAGGATAAGAACATGCGCGTCATTCTCGTCACGGACCCTACATCCCAGGAGCCGATGGGTTGATTGAACGAACGACACCCCGCGAACATGGATTCCATCGAAACGACATTCGAGACATCCCAGGCGGAAATATCTTCATTGAACTCTTCTTCAAACGCAAATGCGCACCCCATATCCGTCACGCCCGACACGTCCCATTGGCTGATCGGAGTGGAATATAAATGTCGCCGCGCGATACAACTCCGAATGTTCTTGTCGGTCAGAATCGGCAACGATTCCATTAATAAATGATTCTGACATTGTCGGAGCCCGAAAGGTTGGAGTTGGCGTTAGTCATCAGCGACAAGGCGTTATCGCGGTCCTCGACGAGAAAGAGAATCGATTCGACGTATGGGTTCACAACGGTCCGACATGCGTGCCCTGCTCGCCGGTTGCATGCGGGGAATGGCTCTGGCGATGAATCGCCTGCTCATTCCCAGATTGAACATGAATGTGGCGAGGCATATACAGACTGGTTTTGCATCCGGCAGGTCTCTATTCAACCGATTCGAACTATGGTGTATGTCAATCATTATCAAAATGCAACCAGTCCTAGCACAACCGGTAGAGTCGTGCGATGTCGACGCCAATCCAATCATTGAGCTCGTCGTCGCGAATCCCGAGCCGTTCTGGTGGCGAATCCCGAATTTCCTTCCCTCGCGCACCGTCGGCATGTACTTCTGTGTCTGGCTCGTGATATGCAGCATCATTTCCATCATTCTATTGTATCCGACGACCAAACTCTATACCCACAATTGTCCGCCGCCCTGCATTTCAAAACCGTGTGATGTGTGGGATTGTACCTGTGTTTGGCCCACGGGCAATCATACTGACTATTATTGCCGCGAATCCGAAACCGTGTGGTCCACTCCGGCCGAATATTATTTTGCGTTTGTTGCATCCATTATTGTGTTATGTACTTGTACATTCTATTTGTGTTGTTTGGGAGGGTTGCATTGTAAATAGTTAACATTTAAACAATATCTCGCCTTCGGCAATCTCTTGGGTGGTGCGATAATAGGCAGCCGGTCCGTTGATTTCGAGACGTACATTGGCATTGCCCTCGCGGCAAACAACCGCATAGCCTAACATGGTTTTGTGCGGCGGATCGATCGCGGGAAAAATATGCAGATACGGCGTCAATGGCACGCGGCGCGATTCGTCCAGGTCTTGTGGATCGATCGGCGGGACATCCGAACGTGTGACCATGACGGCACCGGCAAACTTGGCGGCGAATGATTCCAAACCTTCTGGGACGACCCCGGCTGTTGGAAAGACTTGCACCACGTCGGGAGCAATCGCGGCCACAATCGTGTCGGACGGAATGGTCGCTGTGGCCACCAGTTGACCGTCTTTCAAGGTAACGGGCGCGGCGGCAACTTCTAGCGGAATGTTGATTGTGTGCATCAAATACTCAATCTGGTCATCCATTGGCGTGCGTCGAAATTCATCGGCCATCTCGTCGCGCTCTTGCGCCGAACTATAATAGTCGACACTGAACGGCTGAATCGGGGGAATCGACAATTCCAGGGGACCGTTGATGGGACAATTGCTAATGGCGTGCAGCATCACCGCGTCAATGTCCCGTCGCGGCACAAACTGTTTGCGTCGAATGTAGGCAGTGTTCGTATCGCGGAGGAGTCCAAAGGCTTCGCTGATATCGTCGAGGTGAATCTGAAGATCAATCACGCGGTAATTGTGCACGCGCACACGCGCCGAACTGGCCAGCACAAAACGAAATCGGTGGTCGGCTACCTCCACATTGATCTCGTCCACAAACAGGTGGCCGCAGGACAATTCACACCGCATCCATTCGAGGGCATGGTCGCCGGATACTTTGAAGAGCAATAATGACATTGTTGAATTGCAAAATGTTTTTCAATGCTCCGATGCCAACCGCGGCCGCTAATCTCAACCTCGCCTCGTTGCAGACCTGGGTGGAACGCGGCGGACGTTTCGAAGTGACCGAGGACGAAGACGTCGTATACTTTCACCCCGACGAGCGCGTGTTGCGTCGTTTTGGATCCATACACGTGACGTACAACGCAGACCGGCAGCTCTACATGCTCGAGCGCCTGGAATTGTGCGAGTTGTTGGAACACACCGCAGATATGTCCGCGCCGGAACCACCTACCTGGGAATGTCCATATCCGCTGGCCAAGTTAGTGCAACTGAAACAGCATTATGCACGACGTTTGCACATGAAGTTGTTGCCGCGGGGGAAGATTGCCTTTTCATGTCAGGGTATGAAACAGCACGAGAAGGACAATTTCGCGGCAGTAGGAACGATTTGCTGGCAAGAACGTCATATCGCGCGCGATCCGTCGCGTTTCGAAGCAGGGTTTGACACACCCACCCAATACTGCTATTCCGAACCGTTTCGTCTGCCTATGCGACTGAAGGTGCCGGAAGGCACCACCTATATTGACATTGGGTATCAGCGCGACGAATTCAACTATTCGACGAATTTTGTCGTCGATGCAAGTGTGTGTATGATGTTTAAATGTTAAATCCACAATATGTTTTCACAATCGTTTGCAACAACGCATCGGGTAACTTTTCATACAATACACTATTCTTCAGCTCGTCCCGCAACAGACAATGTGCCGCATAATGCAACACATAAGATCGAATCGACTGGTCTTGCATCCCACAGTGATTTACCCATCCGCAGTGATCGAACACACGACGTGCTGGGTAAATGGTCGGAAAGTCGAACCAATGAGCCAAGACCTGGGTGAACGACCGCGCGCCGACAAACATTCCCACTACCGTGCGACTTTAAACATACCGGTCATCGTCTTCACATTCGACACATCCCACATTTCCAGCGGTTGATTGAATCGCCGCGCATAGGCAAACGTCCCCGCCATGTCAACCACCTTGGAAACGTTCCAGGTATCGAGCGGCTGGTTGAAATTCCGGCATTGGAAAAACATGTACCCCATACGTTCCACGCGCGACACGTCCCAGCCCGACAAGTCTTCATTGAATTGCTTCTGGTCCGAGAACAATCCATGCATGTTTGTTACGCGCGAAACATCCCAAGTACCAATGGGCGGTAAGCCATGATTCCCTCCGTTGCAATATGTATACACCAGCTCGTGAATGGTGGTGTCGGTGATTTCCAGGCGCATTATGATTGTGCACAAAAGTCTTCGAACGAAACCGAGTTGCGCAGGTGTTCGTGGATGATCCCAAACGTCGCGGGGACTCGGTAATTGTCGGGCAAATCCTCGCGGCCGAAACAAATACCGGTGAGTCGGCGCACATCGTCGATTGTTGGGCGCGACAACTCGATGCGCATAACGCGCCCGGGACGACACCACATGAGATTGTCCGGTGCGTCGACACAATCCGCGCGCCGATTGATTTGCACGTAGGAACATTCTACTTGATCGAGAAAGAGGCACAAGGCTTCGGCAAATGGATCGTCGTTACTCGTCGGCGGAACAAATTCGTCAATCAGCAATATACCCTGTGGGGGTAGGTAGGACAGTAGCTCACTGAGGGCGTTGGGCAAACGCAAATCGGAACCGGAACATACCAACAACCGTCTGCCTGTCATCGCCGCGACCGCACCGGCCAGTGTCGTTTTACCCATCCCCGACTCAGCAGTGACATACACCGCCAACGGGATAATCGGGAACATGAATTGCTGCAATTGATGCGGCGTGTGATGAATCATCTCCACCAGGTCCGCAATGGTCCGAACGGTGCGCGACTTGATGCGGTCCAGGATGCGTGTCAAGGCGGCACTCTGCAACAACGCCACATCCACTTGCATTTCTTTTCCTGACAAATCACGCCATGTCAACCTTTTTTCCAGTTCGAAGGTCTCTTCTCGGAACGTCAACATCACCACCGCCACCGATTCCGACGGTCGCGTAGGAATCGTTGGCCAACATGATCGGATCACGTTGGCGGTAATGGTTGGATGTTTGCTCATCACGTAATATTGATGTAGTTGCGTATTCAGTTCAATCCAGATGTCGTCCGACAACTGGAACCATACATGATCGCCAGAGACTACAAATTGTAACGTGTCGCGAATCTTGTAACAAAGGTCATTTCGCAACATTGCAGAGGTCAGCCGTTTGATTTCGAGATTCAGTTGCTTAATGACCTCGGCGTATGCCTCTTTCACACCACTATCCTTTTTGACCCAAACGGTCCATACTGTGCGTTGCATGATGTCCTTGTTATCGTTTGGTGGACCCAGTACGTAGCTCGAATCCTTCGTTTCCGTTTTCGGTTTCTCGGGTTCGGAGAGGATCGCGGTGGTGTTCCAGACGGATATCCAGTCGTCGCCGTACCACATGCCTTCCGGCGGCATACGAACCGTACCAACTGCCGTTCGAAAGGCATGCCGTGTCGACACATCATGATGCCGAATTATTTTCGAACAGATCCCGAACGAACGATTCGTCACCACATCTTTGTATATATCGGCACGTCGCGGCGCAGGATGATTTTCGAACAACACTTTTTGAAGAATCGCCGCATGTTCGTCCATGGTGAATGTGCGAAGCGTGAGGTTGTGGATCACGAGATAACTCTCGGCTTGATACTCGCTTTTCATCGTGTCCAGCGCGATCTTGTAGCGTAGATAGGCCCAGCGCGACAGAAATTGAATGCGGGTGGTTTTGGCGTCCAACGAGCTCAGCACAAATCCGTACGGCCACAAATGACTGTCCATCCACCATACTCCAAACATACCCTCCGCCGTGCGCGCCGGCTTCACACCACATTGCTGCACGAGAAACAACCATTCCAAGGGATCGTGCACTTCGTACCACGGTAGCCACGCAAACAACGGCTGGGTGATCAATTGCCACACGTTGCTGCGTAAGCCTGCCCACGCCGCACTGACAAGAGCCATGAGAAATAACATTCCATGGATCCCGTGCTGAATAGTTTGTTGTTCAGGGGAATGAGTCATGCGCCGGCATTGTCGCGTACCGTGCATTCGTATCTCAACCACGGTAGCAACAGCGCGCGAGACGATGCATAGTCATCATCTTGTTGCAAGAGTTCGATCAGTTCGTCTAGCAAGGTTGGTGTGGGTTTGTGTTTGGTGATCCAGTCGCGAAAGCCGTATGCCGCCGACAGCTGACAATTGCTTACAAGATTACGTAATAGAACATGTTTGTACACATTGTACGCATTTGCGCGAAACTCGTGGGTCCGGCCGGATTCTCTACGCCCGATTATTGTGATCATACGCAACCTTTCAAACTAAGGTTTTTCCCCGAAAAACAAGACAAAAAGATGTATGTGAACGAACACGGGGTGTGTATGGATGAAAGTTTTAAGATTTACTTGGAGGTGAAGCGATCGTGTCGAAGACGTATGCTAGCACGAGCGGCGAAGCGTGAGGTTTACCGCGCAGTTAAATCCGAGCAAACCCCCACCCGCGATATGTCGCCGCCCGGAAAATACACGGCAATACCAAATCGAAATGGGATCATGTAGGCACTTCTGGTGTTCTTGATTCCGTTCTTCTCCATATCTTCAAACAACGTTTGAATTCTGGAAAACATGTTTGATTAGATTATGTCTGGGCGAGCGGCGCGAGCCCAGACAATCGGGTTGTAGGGCGGAGCCCTACCTATTGAAACATGCAGGAGATGAAGTTGGCGAGGACGAGGGTGGGGACAAAATGACAGGCGGGCAGTTCGACCTCGACGCGGGGGGTTAGACTCGGTCGTTGTTCGCGAGTCGGCGATGCAGATATGCCAGGGCAAGGACCATCAGGGGGAGGAAGGATAGATAGAGACTCAGGACCACAAGGCCGGTGATGGTCGCGCCCAAGGGGGTGATGGGGGGAACTTCGAGACGCAGGAACATCTTGCATCTTTTCTTAGCGATTCTCCACAATTGAAATCCATGTTGTTTTGGGTCGAACTCGTTGGCTTCTGTTCAGGAATGTGGGCGGCGAATATGTATGAGGATCCGACGGTGCGACTTACGGCGATTGGCGCGGTGACGTTGGCGACGGTTGTATTGCATAAATGTATTGTAGAACGAGAACACAATGATCATTGGATGGTGTAATATTTAACTATTTCATACGTTTGCTACTATGGGTGTCAATGCCTGTGTTCATGGTGCGGTAGTCGCGTTTGCCGGTGGCCGGCATGTGATGCACGATGTTGTCTTGGAGTTGTTCGAGGGTTTGGATTTGCTTGGTCAGGAGTTCGGTATAGTCGGAGGTTTTGGCACGTGCGCGCATGTCGCGAAGCATCTGAATACGCTGTTCGACCCTGGCGAGTTGTTTGGACATTTGTCCGCGTTTCACCTCGGAAGGTCCGGAACCGAGACGGCGACGACGAGTAGCAACGCGACCCATGCGTTTTCTTTTTATCCGGCGCGACACGCTTCCAAATCTTTGGGGGAGGTGGGTTGGGGTGGCGCGGGTCGTCGACGGGGCACCTGACGTTCGTAGACGTCGATGATGATTATGTGCGCGCTCATGACGAATAGACAAAGCAGTGCGCATGTCCAACCATAGGCGCTATCGTTGGCGTGCCGACAACTTTCCCATTCGTCGGCGGATAGACAATGTAGCGGGACATCATCGTGTCGGAAATGGGATTTGCAAAACGCGGCTTGGTAGACATCTCGTGTTTCCAATTGGTTGGCGGCGATATGTTCGGCATCCGCGAGCGTCGCAAACTCGCGCGAGTCGTCTTGTCGACAACTGGATTGGTCGGGGAGTGGCAAGACCCACGACACGCCGTAGGTCTTGGATCGTCGGGTGTGTATTTGTTCGTAGACGATGCCGGAGACCGCCGTGACTGTGAAATGTGCAGTTGGGTACGCGCAAAACTTCCACAGATAGAGCGCGCGGATTTCGAGATATGGGAGCACGACGATGAAGGTGAACACGGCGAAGAGGTTCATTTAGATTGTGGCTTTCCACGTCTCGACGATGGGATCTAGCCATGCCAGCCAATCCTCGCGGGTGGAGAGACCAAAGACGAGCGTGGTGACATTCGCGGTCTGCAATCGGTGTTTGGTCTGGTGGACGTTGCCGGGGACGTAGCTATGTTGGCCTGCCTCCAACACCCATTTGCGCGCATGGAACGGGGCGGAAGCTTCTACCCAGGAACTCATACGATCAATCCCGCGGCAATTCGACCAATTCGGCACGATGACCATGCAGAAGGTTGGGGTGGACGGTCCGCGTGACTGGAACCCATCGGCGAGACGGTCGACCATGCGATCGATGATGCTTTCCACAAAGGGAGGGTTGAGTTCTTGCATGGCGGGCCAGAGCGACGGATCCATGGCAAACCAATCGCCGCAACTGCCAAAGGTCACGTCAGTGTCCGCGCTGACCGAGCAAAACATGTTTCCCAGATGCACATTCAGCGGCGAGGCGAAGGCTTCAAATGTACATCCCAACGTCTGCAGTTCGCGGCGCACGGGACATCCCATTTGGTATCCGGCCGACTCGCGTCCTAGCCATTCGTAGCGCAGCAAGAGACAATAGAGCCCGCGCGCATGATCGACGCGCGACAACCCGCGATCCTTGATCCATGTGGAAAGCACCTTGACGGTCGGTGCGCGGGCGTGTCCGGTAACTTGGAAACACGCCCAGGATGACATCTGGTATACATAGATCTGTAGTAACGGGTTGTCCATCATCGATTCGGCTCTGTCCACCATGGTTTTCCAGGCGTGCCGAATATCCAAGACCATGGCGCGACAATCTTCCTCGGAATGACCGCCTTCTTGCCATTCGCGCACCACGGCGTCATCTACGTGCAAGTCCGGGTTGATGCGAAAATCCGGGAGAATGTGGAAACCGCCCCAGAGCAGTCGCTGGAAATTCGCGCGCAGCACGACCTGCCACGACTGTCCGTTGTTGACGGCGCGTGCGAGTTTGGAGTTGCCGCGCCACACGCCAATGCGTGACATCATCTCGACAAATTGCCGATAGAGGTCGCGGATCGATTGATGCAAAAACAATTCGCGAGCGACGTTTGCCGGCATGAATTTGTGAATTAAGTATTACATTGTCTTCTTTCTGCGTTCTCACTGATGCGCCTGGGCCCATCTCGACCACATCGCCTGATACGCCTTCATCGACAGCTGGACGAGCGCCGAGTCGTCCGGCGACATCCGCAACAGGTCGATGATCGAATGCTTGCGTTGATGATTGAGCATTCCGTCAAGGCGCTCGATGCATCGACACTTGGAATCGTATTCCACCAGGTTGGTCGCCTCGGGGATGGTTTGGTCGGCCCACAAGTTGACATCGCCAATTCCGCAAAAGTCGGTCAATCGCAATACCACATACTCCGATTGGTTCACGTCGGGAGGTGGTTCATACCGCTCTGGTTCGATCGCCACCCACGTTTCCCAAATGTCGCGATCGATGGCTATCCATGCGTCGCGCGGGAGCTGGTGGATACATCGATGGATTTCCAACGAGAACCCGCTGCGGCGAAACGACGATCCGAGTTGTTTGAAGAGTGTCTCGTTGCCGCCCGAGGTGTAGTAGTTGGTCGCGTATGGAACCCGCGCGCGACGAATGTATTCGGGGATCTTTAAGGCGTGTTCTTGGTATTCGTGCGTGCGCAGATATACGACTGCGCGCTCTTCGACGTGGACCGGTGACGGAAACTTGGCGACGGGAAGACGATCGACAAACGCGGCCATTTTTTCATACATGTCTTTCGAGACCCCGACAATGGTCGGTCGGCAGACATGCCATGCGAGATACCATAACGTGTGGCCGTCTGTTTGGTGGAACGTATTGCTACTGTCACGCAGACACCGCGGAATACATTCTTGGAATACGCGAATCTTTTGAAGCTCATTGACGGACATGTCGGGGCGCATTCGTTCGATGACTTTGTTGCGCCAGATTCGTATCGAAACGTAGTAAGTGGGACTGTCGGCCGTTTCTGGCTCGTCCGGCGTACGTTCCACGGCTTCGGACTGGCGGTGCAGTTTTTTGAGAAAGCATGCATAGTCAATCAACTCATTGTCGGAATGTGTTGCCCGAAGTAGAGAGAGGTGCTCGAGGAAATCGCGCGCCTCAGGGCTGTCCGGCAAAATCTTGCGAAACATGCCGTCGTCGGAGACCGACACCGGCGGCTTGGTTTTATAACACCACATTTCGATTGTGTTCGGTTGATGCATCGCGCAGCGAAACGTTTGTCTGAATCGCTCGCAGGGCAGGCCCCGAATTCATTTTCGAATGCAACACGCGTTTGGATTTTGTTTGGCCGTGAGCTTCTTCTTCTACGTGATCGCCGTGCTTCTGGTGGGACAGTGTGCCGTGAAGTCCTGGACCGCCAAGTCCGCCATGTATGCCACCACCGATTGGTACGTGACGATTCCTGAGGCCGGTAAAGCCACCTGTCACGTGCAGTATGGTGTCTGTGGATGGACCGATGCTCCTTGTCCGCTGAATGCGAACCCCGAAGGAACACAAGTGGAATTGGGCGTTGTCGATCGACCGATGCAGTTGACCTACGTGCCAGCCTGTGGCGGCTGTTGGGGCGATCCGGGAGAATTGACCTTTATGATAGTTATTTGGTGTGTTGGCTTGTTAATTGTAGGATCTGTGTTGATGAAAAACTATGAAGCTTATTGTAATTCGTAATTTATGTTAAATCGCTAGCGCAGCGAGCGCAATACCGTTTCGGCTTGTTTGATCAACAATTCGTGGAAGTAATGCATCGGGCGATCGTAGGCTTGTCCGTGCGCGCCGGTGTTGGCGTTGACGAGGATGAGCAGCGGATTCACCAGCGGGACCAGGTCGGGGTGTTGCATTGCCAGCGACAACTTGATTGCCCGTTCATCTTTCTTCGCGGATACGGTCCAGGTGCCCAGTGGTTTTGGCGGCGTGGGATTCCGTGCGGCGCGCGAAGATTCAGAGACACGACGTAAACCGGCTGCGAGATTGCGCAACTGCCGCCATTGATTCAGGATGGCCAAGATGGGTTGGGCGAGGTCCTCCGCGACGTGTTTGTGCAGTCCTTCTGCCGCCAAGTCGTAGAAGGCATCGTAGATCGAATCTTGGTATTCTGTCTGCACGGCGATGGTCCGCAAAAACAAGTCCGCGTTGAGATCGCGGCTATCCAACATCTCGGTGGATTCATGTAACATGGCATGCCGCCAATCGAGGAGTGGTGGCAGGAGTCGTTGCAGCGATTCGGGCACGCCGTGTGTCCATTCGATCGGACGATGCTCGGGACCGCTGGGATCCAGTGGACCGGATAGTCGGTGAATAGAGTCGGCGACGATCTTCCGCCCGGCATCGAGCGCCAACTCGTTGTCCACAAACAATCCGTGGCGTGTGTCCCAGAGCTCCGTGTAGTCTTGCAGCATCCGCGCGATACCGGCGGCCTGCATGAGGTATTGTGCCGCCACGTCTTGCTGCGCGTCTTCACTGAGATTGACGTCGCGAAAAAGCAGATGCAGACATAGTGTGTGGAACGCGCGACCTAGAGGAGTGGCGCCGCTGGTGTCTGTTCGCGCGCGACGTGCACCTCCTTTGGCCGTTCTCGCTTTGCGTCGTTTTGTGCGATTCGGGGCCATTCTTTGCTGTAGATAGGGTTACCCGGGGGGTGGATCTTGCCCCGCTTGCGCCGCGTCGTATGCGGCGGCGGCCAGCTGGTATTCCTCGATGGCTCGTTCTTCGGTGGGGAACGAGCCGATGGTGGTGGTGATGCCGTTGCGGGTGATGCGCGCGCGGTAGCGCGTGCCGAAGCGCTTGGTCTGCACGGGAGTAACGTTGCGTGTGTTGCCACGGTAACGGTTCTGGGAAGGTGTGGCGGGCTGCAAGTTGTCGAGCGCTGGGTTGTCGCGCTGGTGGTCGATGTGGTCGACCCACTGGTGTGGCGCGGGCGGGCCGGGCGCGGGCGGGAACCATTGTCTGCCGACGAGTGCGTGCACGTCGTGGGTGACGGATCGGCGAACGTAGTTTCCGTTTTCATCCAAGACCCATCGCTGCAGCGACACGGTTTGGTACCGCGTGCGCGGGTTCGTCTGCTGTTGCAGGATGCGGGTGACGCCGCCGGGTGTGATTGAGCGGACCTGGCCGAGCTCGTTGACCTGGTACGATCGCGAGGGCGGGTGCGGGGCTTCGGCGTCCAGGGGGTCAGGGATGGTTCGCCAGGGCATTTTCTTTGAGGGCGGGCCGTCGATTTGCGAATAAATGGCGCAGCGAGACGTCTGCCTGTCGGCGGTGGGTGTGCATCGACTGCTGGCGCGGCCGAGCTGGGCGGCACGCAGACGGCAAGGTCCGCAATGGAAAGCATCGGCGCAGCGAGCGAGTTCGGCGTGTGCCTCGACGGCGGGGTTGGCAGTGGAAAGCATCGGTCGGCGAGCGCAGCGAGCGGGGTGTGGGGTTTACCCCACGTGGTTCGCAAGCCGCTTGGTCGATGATGAATTGTTACTGCA
>JACCDX011832391.1_pt1 | contig 107581 bp, 85 predicted proteins | sample 7449681 | NCBI WGS metagenome assembly JACCDX01 (sample SAMN15323450, study PRJNA562643) | freshwater metagenome | isolation source: river surface water | place: USA:Blue River Watershed | collected 2017-08-18
AAACATGAAATTATTTTTCTCTCTAACTTTATTAATCTGGCTGCAAGCTTCTGAGGTTTTTGCGCGAACTTACGATTTGGAAATCAAAAAACAGCAAGTTGAAATTACTGGCAAAGCTGTTGAAGCGATAACAATTAACGATACAATTCCCGGTCCGACTTTGCATTTTGAAGAAGGTGAAACTGCGGAAATTCGAGTAAAAAATTCGATGGACGAAAAAACTTCGATTCATTGGCATGGAATTTTATTGCCAGGGAATATGGACGGCGTTCCCGGTTTGAATGGCTTTGCAGGAATCGCGCCGGGTGAAGCTTTCACTTACAAATTCAAAATTCGCCAAAGCGGAACTTATTGGTATCATTCTCATTCCAATTTGCAGGAACAGCGTGGAATGTATGGCGCGATGGTGATTGAGCCGAAGAGATCCAGAACAAATTATCACGATCAAGTGATTTTGCTTTCCGATTTTTCCGAAGAACATCCGCAAAGTATTTTCGACAATCTCAAACTTGATTCGGGCTATTACAATTACAACAAGCGCACTTTTTCAACTTTTATAGATGATGTCAAAAAAGACGGATTTTTTAACGCGCTAGAAAATTATAAAATGTGGGGCGAAATGCGAATGGATCCTACAGATTTAAGCGACGTCAGCCGCTACACTTTTTTGATGAACGGACAAAAAAAATGGCAATTACCGGCAAAAAAAATGCGTCTTCGTTTCATAAATGCTGCGGCGATGACGTTTTTTGACGTGGCAATTCCAAATCTGAAAATGACTTTGATTGCCGCTGACGGTCAAGATGTTGAGCCAGTTGCAATCGATGAATTACGCATCGCGCCGGCAGAAACTTACGATGTTATTATTGAACCAAAAGTTGGTAAAAATTACGCGTTAATCGCCGATAGTTTAGATCGCACAGGTCGCGTTGTCGCAAAAATTGGTGACGGCAAAGTTGAATTGCCAAAAATGCGCAAACGTGCTTTGCTCAATATGCGCGACATGGGAATGGCGATGGAAGAAGAAAATCGTGGTTGGCTAGATGCTGATACGCCGCAAGATAACAAAGCTTTGAGTTATGCCGATTTAGCGGCAAAAAATCCGCAAAAAGATCTGCGTGAGCCAAGTCGTGAAATTGAATTTAATTTTGGCGGCACGATGAATCGTTACATTTGGACAATTAATGGCAAAAAATTTCCGCAACCAATTCATCTAAAATTCGGTGAAAGAGTGCGGCTTAAATTCAATAACACCACGATGATGGCGCATCCAATTCATCTACACGGCATGTTTATGCAGCTTGAAAATGGTCAGTCAAAAAAATGGTTACCTAACAAACACACAATTATTTTGCCACCGGGACAATCGCTTTCCACCTTGTTGACAGTTGACGAAGAAGGCGAGTGGGCCTTTCATTGCCATCTACTTTTTCACATGGCAAGCGGCATGATGAGCAGCGTTGTAGTTGAGAAGGAGCGCCATGAATAAGAAAATTATCGCCTTATTATTGCTCGTGCTTTTGCCGCAAAATAGTTGGGCTGCAATGACTCACGGCGCAGAACATCAGCAAATTTTTCACGCTTTCACTTTTGATGCAGATATTGGCAAAGGTAATAGCGGATTGTCTGGAGCAACAGATTTAGACGGTTGGATTGGTATGGATTATGATCGTTTATGGCTTAAAAACCAAACTAGAGCCTTTAAAAATTACGATAGCAAAACCGAATTTCAGGCGCTTTATGGCCGTAATATTGCACAGTTTTGGGATGCGCAAATTGGTGTGCGTCACGATATGAAAACAGATTTTACTTCTCACAGCGTTGATTATTTGACGATCGGTTTGGAAGGTTTGGCACCATATTTTTTTGAAACGGAAGCGCAATTATTTTTAAGCAATCAAGGCAATTACAGCGGCCATTTTAAGCAATCGGTTGATATTTTTATTACCCAAAAATTGATCACTCAGCCTTATGCTGAGTTTGATTTCTACTCGCAGAATGTTGATCAGTTAAAAGTAGCTAAAGGCTTGGCGGAACTTGAAGTTGGAACTTTGACGCGTTACGAAATAACTCGTAAGTTGGCGCCATATTTTGCCATTCGTTACAACCGCAAAACTTTTGGCACACAAGAAATTGCGCAAACAAAACATGATCGCATTAGCAATTTTATTGCCTCAGTTGGTTTAAGATTGAGATTCTGAATTCGAATTTATTCGCCAAAAGTAAAGGCATAAGCTTGTAAACCGCCATTTAACGCTCTGATTTCTAAAAGCCCGACTTGCGAAGAGTTTTGATTTACCAGTTCGTAAAGTCGCGATTCGTTGATTGTCACTTTGCCATCAATCACATCTTTGCCCAAAGATAATTTTTTACCGTTGAGCGTAATTTCCGCTTGAATTGCTTCGCCATTTTTTGACGCCATAACCAGATAAACTTTTGAGGAAATAAAGTTGAGGCGCAAAGCAGCATTGCTTTTTTGGGATTCCACAAATTGGTTGGCAATTTTCCAATCACCTTGCAAAGCCCAACCGTGAGTTGGCAAAGTTTTAGGGAAGGTTAGATTATCAAGAGAATCGTTGAAATTGTTCACTCCACGCTCAATTCCCAAATAAGTTTCTTGCGTGATTAGCGCAAACTTTTTGGCTTTTTCTTTTTTATATTTAGGCGCCGATTTGTTGAGCAAAGCAGCGATATTATTTTCTAAAACATCGTAATGCCCTTCGCCGAAATGAGTGTAAACAACTTTGCTCTGTTGGTTGATCAAATAATGCGCTGGCCAATATTGGTTTTCAAAATTTTGCCAAGTTTGCAGTTTATTGTCTAAAGCTACGGGATATTTAATTCCGAATCGTGCGATAGCTTTTTCAACGTTTTGCGGATTTTTTTCGAACTCAAATTCTGGAGCGTGAACGCCGATTATTTCCAATCCTTGGCTGTGATATTTTTCATAAATTTCTTTCAAATGCGGCAAAGTGCGCAAACAGTTGATGCAAGAATAAGTCCAAAAATCGATTAAAACTACTTTGCCTTTAAGCTGGGAAATTTTTTGTGGTTTGCTGTTAAACCATTTTTCAATGCCGCTGATTTCTGGTGCTTGATAGCTTACTAATAAAGCATCTTGAAGATTAGTTTTTGCTTGCCCTTCGCTACTGATAATGAGCAAAAACAAGCTAAAAAATAGAGCGAATTTATGTTGATAAAATTTCATTTTTTGAGGTAGTTTTTTGTTTGAGAGAGCTTAAATTAACCAATCCAATCAATTCTTAAAATAAAAAATAATGGCCAGTAAAGAAATCATTACCTTAGCAAACGGTTTGCGTGTTGCTGTTGATGAAATGCACGACGTGGAAACAGTTTCAGTCGGTGTTTTTGTAAATACAGGAAGTCGTAACGAAACTGTGGAAATCAACGGTATTTCGCACTTTTTAGAGCACATGGCTTTTAAAGGAACTGCGAAAAGATCAGCGCGTCAAATTGCTGAAGAATTTGAAGGAATCGGCGGTCGCATCAACGCTTATACTTCGAAAGAAAGAACGGTTTACTACGCTAAAGTATTGAAAAAACATGCGGAATTTGCCGTCGAATTTTTAGCGGATATTTTGCAAAACTCGACATTCGATAAAGTTGAATTGGAAAAAGAGCGCGGCGTTATTTTACAAGAAATCGCCATGACTAACGACACGCCAGACGACATCGTTTTTGATTATTTCCAAGAAGCGGCTTTTCCTAAACAAGCGTTGGGACGTTCAATTTTAGGGCCGGTAAAAAATATCAAAAAATTCAATCGTGATCATTTCGTTGACTACATCGGCAAGCAATACAACTACGAAAATATGTGCGTAGTTGCGGCAGGAAATATTAAAGAAGCTGATTTAGTGAAGTGGAGCAAAAAATATTTCACCAACTTAGGCGACAATAAAATTAAAACCGTTGAGAAAGCTAAATATAAAGGCGGTGACTTCCGCAAAGAGAAAAAGTTGGAGCAGGTTAATTTAGTAATGGGCTTTGAAGGCTTTTCTTATTTGGATGAAAACTATTACACAGCGCAAATTTTGGCCAACTGTTTGGGCGGCGGCATGTCTTCAAGATTATTCCAAGAAGTGCGTGAGAATCGTGGTTTGGCTTATTCAACTTACGCTTTCAACTCTTCTTATGCTGATGGTGGTTTGTTTGCGATTTATGCTGGAACAACGCCACAAAAAGCTAACGAGCTTATTTCGGCAACGCGAGTTGAGATTCAAAAGATCTGCGAAAAAATCACTGATGCTGAGTTAAATCGCGTTCGTAACCAATTTGAAGCGAGCCTGTTAATGGCCAAAGAAAGTACTAGCACTAGAATGCAAAAACTGGGAGGCGACATTTTAGCGATGAACCGTTTGATGTCTGATGCGGAAATTTTGAAAAAAATCACCGCTGTCAAAAAATCTGATGTGGTTAAATTGGCACAAGAAATTTTTATCGGAAAAGAACCGACTTTTGCCGCTATTGGCAAAGTGTCTAAAGTTGCAGATTTTGCTGCGATCTAATTGTAAATTATTTTCAGAGCATAATAAAAAAGCCTGTCAGACGTTGATCTGACAGGCTTTTTTTGTAAAATTTATCTCAAACTAGAAATTATATCCAACAATTAATTTGTAGATACGGTTTGGCACCAGCTGATAGCCAGTAGTTTTTCGATAAATTGGGAATTGCACGTCAGCGTAAGTTCTGAAGTTGCCCATGGTTAGTTCAATTGCTGGTGCAAAATAAGCTTGTGTGTAACCACTATTTTCTTTATTGGCATTCATTCCAGTATCACTCATTCTGCGCGAACCAGTAACTTGTAAAATTGGGGCAACTTTTTTGATTCCAGCAATTCTACCCGCATTGTAGGAAACGCCGGTTGCTGCAGAAAATTCATCGCCAATACGATAGCCATTTTTGGTCATTAAAGCATGTTGCCAGTTACCTTGAACGAACCAGTTCATTTTACTTTCTTGGCTAAATTGACCAATGTGATATGCGCCTAAAATTGAGTCGGTGCTGCCAGTTCCGATTTGCATCGCGCGATCATGAAGTTGATGAGATTTATATTCTCCTGTAGGCAATTTTAATCCAAAAGTAATGCCAGTCGACATATCTGAAGAGAAGCCAGAGTAAATACCGTTAATACGAATGTCGCCAACTGAATTAACTTTAGCTTTGCTATCAACATCCATCATAGTGTGATGATCATGCGCTGTCATATTAGTGCTTCGCATCACATAAGGAACACGAATCGCAGCACCCCAATCACGATTAAACATATATTGCATGCCGGCAGTAACGATTTGTGATTTCACTTGTTTATGATCGTTATTCGCTGCGTCAGATTTGTCGTTTTGATACCAGTTTTGTTCTTGGTTTATGTAGTCGTATTGTAAGAATGCCAAGCCACCTGAGCCATTGGGAATCAATGAACTAGTTCCAACTGAAGCGATTCCATAACCACAAGCGCAAGCCAAAGCTTCGCCTGAAATTATTGACGCTGCGGCAACGCTGGCTAGGAAATTTTTATGAGATTTTTTCATATTGCTAGATTGTTTAATTGAAGTTATGGCGGCTTCTTAAAAGTAACTTAACTAGCTGCAAAAAATTTTTATTAGGTGGGACAATTTGTCCAACTTGTTGTTGAGAATTGCTGTTTACAATGGCGCGGAAACAAGTCAGAATTTTGTGATTTGAATATTATTTTTGTTAGCAATCTGGCCATCAATCTTATGAAAAATTTTATCTCTTTTGACGCCAATCGTAAAAATCTTTTGCAGCTAATATTGCTCAGAGTTTTTGCTATTTTTGGTCAGATTATAACAATTATTGCTGCCGAAAAATTGTTGTTACTCGACCTGCCAAGACAAGCGATGTTTGATGTCATTTCGATGTTGGCTGTGGTGAATTTGATAAGTTTTTATCGCTATCAATATCAAAAAAATATCACCAATAGATCTTTATTTTTTGAATTACTTTTCGACGTCGCTGCTTTGACAGCTCAGCTTTATTGCAGTGGCGGAATTTTTAATCCGTTTATTTCGTTATTTTTACTGCAAGTTATAATCGCGGCAATTTTGTTGCGCCCAGCTTTCGCCTTTATGATCGCCGCAATCACAATTGGCTGTTACGTTTGGCTTAGTTTTAATTTTATCGATCTAAATTTTGCGGAAGATAATTTTTTCGATATTCATCTACACGGCATGCTGATTAGCTACGTTATCGCGGCGGTTTTGCTGCTTATTTTTATTACCAGAATGGCGAAAAATTTGCGTGAGCAGCAAGAATTTATGCGTTCAGCCTTGCTTGCAACTGCAGCTGCTCATGATTTGGGAACGCCGTTGAATACAATTTCAGTAATTTTGGAAGATTGGCAAAAGTTTGAAGGCGAGAAATTTTCACCATCAATGCAAAAAGATTTAGTTTTGATCGAATCGCAAGTGAAACGCTGCAAAGAAGCAGTTTCAAACATCTTATCAGCTTCAAAAAGTGAGCGTTTAGAAAAAGCCAAAGAAAGTGATTTCCAATGAAAACAGTTTTGATTGTTGATGACGATAAAGATTTCGCCGAAAGCTTGGAGCGTTCTTTCTCGCGTCGCGACTTTGAAGCCAAGTCGGTGAACAGTGTAAAAGCAGCGACAGAAATTTTGCAAAAATTCCATCCGCGTTTTGCGGTTGTCGATTTAAAAATGATTGGTGAATCGGGTTTGGATTGCATCAAAGCTATTCATCACTTTGATCATACAATTAAAATCGTCATGCTGACGGGCTACGCCAGTATTACTACGACAATTGAGGCGATAAAATTAGGCGCTTGTTATTATTTGGCCAAACCAGCCAGCATTGATTCAATCATCGCCGCTTTTAATGATGAAGTGGTGGAAAAAGTGACGACGAAAAAAACTTCGCTGAAAAACATAGAGTGGGAATATATTCACAAAGCTTTGCTCGAAACTAATTTTAATATTTCCAAAGCGGCGCGATTGCTCGGCATTCATCGTCGAACTTTGGCGCGCAAGTTGGAAAAGAAGAGGTTGTAACAATCAAATCCACAAAACTAAAACACCAAAATATGCACCACATTTTACTTATGATCGCTTTGCTATTTTCTTTTTTAGCCAAAGCCGAAATTCCGCAAATTCAGCTCGCCAACCTTTATCACGATAAAATTAATGTTAGCCAATATTTGGTCAGCGAAAAACTTGACGGCGTGCGTGGACGTTTTGAAGATGGTAAATTTATCTCGCGTCAAGGCAATCTAATCAACGCTCCAAAATGGTTTGGCGCGGGTTTTCCTACGCAAACTTTGGATGGTGAATTGTGGATTGAGCGCAACCAATTCGAAGAAGTTTCGCGCATAATTCGCAGTGCAAATGCAAGCGATTCGGACTGGCAAAAAGTACGTTTTATGGTTTTTGACTTGCCGAAATCCAAAGAAAATTTTGCCCAGCGTTACAAGATTTTACAGCAATTAGCGGCGCAAAATCAGTCGCCATATTTGCAAATTATTGAGCAAAAAGAAATTTCTGACGTCAAAGATTTGAAAAAATTACTCCACCAAACCATCAAAAATGGCGGCGAAGGTTTGATGCTACATCGTAAAGATTCGTTTTACAAAGCTGAACGCAACGATGATTTATTGAAGCTGAAAATTTACGAAGACGCCGAAGCAATCGTTATAAAACATTTGGTGGGACAGGGAAAATATCGCAATCAAATGGGCGCTTTGCTGGTGGAAACGCCACAGAAAATTCGTTTTAAAATTGGCAGCGGATTTAGCGATCAACAACGCCAAAATCCGCCCAAAATTGGGGCAAAAATCACTTACAAATTTTACGGCAAAACCAAAAACGGCGTGCCCCGTTTTGCAATTTTTATGCGAGAGAGAAATGATGAGCCTAGCGAGATTGCACCGTAATTTTCATTCCTAATCCATTGATGATTTTATCAATCAATGCGAAAGAAGGATTACCTTTGGGCGACAAAGCTTTGTAAATAGTTTGACGACTCAAAGACGTTTCTTGTGCCAAACTTTGAATGCCGTTGGAATAAGAAATAGAAAGTGTACGCAATGCCAAAAGTAATGCCGGTAAATTGCGTTCTTTTTCATAATCTTCCAAAGCGACTGTTAAATAAGCGATACGATCAGCTTTGTTTCTCGATAAATCTTCAATAAAACTATCACTAAAGTCGCGAAACTTACTTACAGCTTTGTTACTAAATTTTTTAGTTTTATTGGTTTTCATAATCTCGCAGATATTTTTGAGCTTTTTTAATATCGGATTTTTGTGACGATTTATCTCCGCCACAAAGTAAAATAATTATTTGTTCGTCTTGATAGACGAAATAAACGCGATAGCCAGAACCGAAGTGAAATCTTATTTCGTAGATTTCTTCGTCAATTCTTTTGCAGTCGCCAAAATTATTGAATTCGACAATACGAAGTAAGCGATCTTTGATTCGTAGCTCAATTTGTTTATTATTCAGTTTTGTCAGCCATTGGGTAAAAGGCTCTCGACCATTTCGGTCTTGGTATATTTTTATTTTCACGTGATGAGTGAAGGTTTGTTTGTATCCTATAGCATACAATAATTTGTGTCTTAGTTAAAAAGTCAAACCTAAAAAATTGTTGAAAGGTGGATCACTGGAAAATATCTTAGTTCTTCCAAATTTTTAAATTTCCAAAAAATCATAAATAATGGCAGAAATCGAAGCTCGTAAAGAGTTATACAATATCGAAGCAGAACAGGCTGTTTTGGGCACAATTATTTTGAATAACGAATATTTGAATCGTGTTTCAGAATTCTTGCGTGAAGAGCATTTCTATGAGCCGGCGCACGGCAAAATTTACGCTCAAATTGTGCATAATGTTGAGAAAGTAAACATCGTTGCGAACCAAGTAACTTTGAAACAGTTTTTTGAATCTGAGCCTTCAGTTAAAGCAATGGGTGGCGCGCTTTATTTGTCGAATTTGTTGGCATCAGCTTCGGCAATTATAGACATCGCGGATTATGGTCGTGTTATTTACGATTTAGCACTGAAAAGAAAATTAGTGATGGTTGGCGAAGATATCGTGCATCGCGTTTATAAAGCCGAAGATAACCGCAGCGCAACTGAACAAATCGAATTTGCTGAAGCGGAACTTTTTAAATTATCTGAAAATGGCAGCGGCAAAAGTGATTTCAAAAATATTTCTTTTTCGTTGAAAGAAACCTTGGATAAAACTTTGTTGGCTAAACAGCGCGACAGCAATATTAGTGGTGTTTCTACGGGTTTGGCAGATTTAGATAAAATTTTATCAGGCATGCAGCCTTCAGATTTAATCATCTTGGCCGGACGTCCTTCAATGGGTAAAACAGCTTTGGCGATCAACATCGCCATCAATGCTTGTAAGTTTCTAAACCATGACGTTGCTGAAGCGAAAGATAAAAAAGCAGTTGGGTTTTTCTCGCTTGAGATGTCTTCAGATCAGTTAGCTGCTCGTATTTTGTCGATGGAAAGCAGTATTAACGCCGGAAAATTCAGAACTGGTCATCTCAACGAAATGGAATGGGAAGCAATCGCTACGCGTTCTGCTGAAATTTCGAAATTGCCATTTTTTATCGATGACACGCCAGCGCTTTCAATTTCAGCGATTCGCACCAGAACACGTCGTTTGGTGCGTAAACACAACCTCGCTTTCTTGCTGATTGACTATTTGCAGTTGATTCGCGGTTCGTCAACGCGCTCGCAAGACGGACGTGTGCAGGAAGTTTCTGAAATTACTCAAGGTTTGAAGGCCATTGCCAAAGAATTCAATATTCCAGTAATTGCGCTTTCCCAATTATCGCGTGCGGTGGAAAGCCGTGACGACAAGCGTCCGCAACTTTCAGATTTGCGTGAATCAGGTTCTATCGAGCAAGATGCCGACGTCGTCGCCTTCATTTATCGCGAAAGCTATTATCACGAAAGAAAAAGACCGCCAGAAAATGAGCGCGAAAAATTCGAACAATGGCAAATCAAAATGAACGAATTACGTCACGTTTCTGAAGTGATTATCGCTAAGCAACGTAACGGTCCGGTTGGTAACGTGCATTTATATTTTGATTCTGAGTTCACTCGTTTTGGCAATTTAGAAGTTCATCATCATTACGAATAATGAAAGTTTTAGGAATAGAAACATCGTGTGATGAAACCGCGGTGGCGATTGTGGATGGCGATAAAAAAATTTGGTCGCATGTTCTAAATTCACAAATTGCGCTGCATCAACAATATGGTGGTGTCGTGCCCGAAGTTGCGGCGCGCAGCCATGTTGAAGTTTTAGACGGCTTAATTGTGCAAGCGATTAAAGAATCAGGTTTACAGTTTGAAGATATTGATGCTTTTGCAGCAACTGCAGGCCCAGGTTTGATTGGCGGCGTTATTGTTGGATTGATGGCTGCAAAAACTTTGGCTTCAATTTATCAAAAAGCATTTTTGGCGGTGAATCATCTGGAAGGACACGCTTTAACAGCGCGACTCACGAATGATGTTGAGTTCCCGTATTTATTACTTTTGTTGTCGGGCGGACATTGCCAAATTTTATTAACTCGTGGTGTTGGTAATTACGAAAAACTTGGTGAAACAATTGATGATGCTTTAGGTGAAGCTTTTGACAAGGTTGCGCAAATGTTAGGTTTGCCTTATCCTGGTGGTCCGGCGGTTGAAAAGTTAGCAGTGCAGGGCGATGAAAATCGTTTTAAATTTTCTAAACCATTAGTCGGTAATAAAGATCATCTTTGTAATTTTTCATTTTCTGGTTTGAAAACGGCAGTTCGTCGCGAAATTGAAAAGTTGGTTGGCGAAGAATTTTCGCATTTTACCACTCCACAGAAAGTTTCTGCTCAAGATAAAGCTGATATTTGTGCTTCTTTTCAGCGGGTTGTTTGCGAGATTTTAGTTGATCGTTTGAATAATGTGATTGCAGGTCAGGAAAATCAAAAAAGCAGAAAGATTATTATTGCCGGAGGTGTGGCAGCAAATCGTTATATTTTTTCTCATTTACAGAGTTGGGCGCAAAAATTTGACTTAGAAGTTGTTGCACCACCAATAAAGCTTTGTACAGACAATGCCGTGATGATTGCTTGGGCTGGGGTTGAGAAATTAAAACTTGGTGAAGTCGATAATTTAGATTTCAAACCAAAGGCACGTTGGCCCTTGGCTTAGAATTATTTATTAGTAGCGTAGAAATTTATAATTAGGTTTTCCGATAGTCTCAAACTGATCTCTCTTGATCTGCAACATTGCTAAATTTCGTTGCACCAATCCATTTGGTAAAAATCTAAAAATACCATCAATTCCTTGAAAGCCATTTTTTGGCCAAACGCTGTATGCTGTAAAATCAGCTATTTCCAAACTATTTGTTTTCTTTTTATCTAATAGATCAGCAATAACGGCCACTGAATCATAAACGATTGAAGTCAGGCGTGGCGGAAATTTATTGAAGTTTTGGTAGTAAGCTTTTTCGAAACTGTGGAATCTTTGATTTTCAGGAGCGCTGAACCAAGCTCCTTGAAGATTTTGATCAGAAAGTGTTGAAATGTCGTCCCACTGAGCTGATCCAACAATTTGATAAGCTCTTTCATCTTTATTTTGTTTTTTGATTGCTTCGACAATTTTTGACAGAGTTTTACCAGATTCTGGAATAAAAATTATCTTTGGATAAATGCGGTCAGATTCTTTAATTGTAGCATCTTTTTTAAGTTTATTGCCACCGCCTTCGGCTAATCCAGCCGGTACTTTAAAGGCGTTTACAACTCGATTGGCAATTGCAGTGAAGTCTTTTGTAGTGCTGTCATAAAACTCAGAAATGATAAATTCGCCGTCTTTTCTTTTGACGGTTTTTTTTATCAAGTCAGTCATAATAAGCCCGTATTGATTGTTGGGCGCAATTATGGCGAAAGTTTTTTTATTTTGTTCGATGCTGAAAGTTACGATCTCTTCAATTTGGGCTTCTGGCATGATTCCGGCTAGAAAAATGCCGCCTTTGTTGTTGGTTTTATTGATTAACTTAGCGTTATTAGAGAGCGAAATTGCTGTAATATTGTTGTCTTTGATATCTTTTTCGATGGCTTCGATAGAGTTTGAAAAAACTGGCCCGACAATCACTTTTATATCTTGTTTTATGACTTCCTTGATTGCCTTGGCAGCTTCTTGCGGTGACTCGCCGCTATCGATTAAAACTAGTTCGATGTTGTTATTTAAATCATTATCAAAAAGTGATAGAGTAGCAGCATTAAAAAGATGATTTCCTAGCTCTTTGTTTTTGCCAGAAAATGGTAAAAACAAAGCGATTTTGACTTTTTCTTTACGTGACTTCTGGGTGATTAAGTCACGGCTTTCTAGGAAATCATAATTAGCTTTGCTTTGTTGAATTTCTGAGACTTCAGATTGTTTAACATTTTTAACGATTTCTTCTTTATGTGCCGAATGACAAGAAAAAACAAACAGGGTCAAAAACAGGGCTGATTTCTTAAATAAGTTTTGCATGATTACTATTGATTAAATGTGCAGAATTGATGCGCTAAAACTAATTTAAAAAACAGAAAATATGCAAGATTTTTTCCAAAAGGCAGCACAGCAAAAAATAGAAAACGCGCTTTATATAGTCGCAACGCCAATTGGTAATTTAAGTGATATGACTTTTCGCGCGGTTGAAATTTTACGAAATTGCGATTTTGTGATTTGTGAAGATAGTCGTGTAACTTCCAAATTACTGGCGCAATTCGAGATAAGTGAAAAAAAGATGATTGTTTATAACGATCACTCTGGTGTCGAAGTGCGTGAAAAAATTTTGAATAATTTGATCCAAGGACATTCATTAGCTTTGGTTTCTGATGCTGGAACTCCTTTGATTTCTGATCCCGGTTACAAATTGGTAAATTATTTACGCCAATATGGTCAAAAAATTGTGCCACTTCCGGGAGCTTCTGCAGTTACTTCAGCTTTATGTTCGTCTGGACTGGCTTGTGATAATTTTTTGTTTTTGGGTTTTTTACCAACTACGAAAATTCAACGTGATAATTTATTAAAATCTTTACCGAAAAGTTTTACTTTAGTTTTTTTTGAAGGCCCAAATCGTGTTGAAGATAGTTTGAAGTCGATTTCTGATAGTTTGGGAAGTCGTCGTGTTGCAGTTGCTCGTGAACTTACTAAAATTCATGAAGAAATAATTTCTGATGAAGTCGAAAATGTTGTGAAATTTTTTGCCCAAAATCCGCAGAAATTACGCGGTGAATTTGTCATTATCGTTGAAAAACAAGCGCGAGATTTAAAAAACTTAAGTGAGCAAGATCTTAAAAGTGAGATCTCGAAAGCTTTAGAAGCTGGTTTTAGTGTAAAGGAATTATCACAAAATTTGGCTGAAATTTACGATATGAACAAAAAGGAAATTTATAAAATTGCTCTCGATTTGGCAAAAAAGTAAAAACTAAAAAATATTCAAATCATTCACCACATGAAGAAACAAACCTATAATTTCGGCATTTTGGCCGAAAAAATCGCCATTATTTATCTGACTCTCAAAGCTTATAAAATATTAGCGTGGCGATATAAAACTCGCTTTGGTGAGCTAGATATTGTTGCTAAAAAAGGTCATGAAATTGTTGTTGTAGAGGTAAAGGCTCGAAAGAAAGACAGTAATTTCGAAGAAGTTTTGCGTCATCGTCAAACCAAAAGAATGGTAAGCGCGGCTCAGTATTTTATGTCAAAAAATTCCAAATTTAGAGATTGTCAGGTGAGGTTTGACTTTATTTTTGTAAATAAGTTTTACTGGGTAAGACATTATAAGAATTTTTTCTTCTAGGCAAAAAATCACTTCAGACAAAATGTATTAATATGAAATATTTTGACTTTTTTTTCTGAAATATTGCTTTTTTGTTTGGAGCATGAAATATTTTATAGCCTTCAAACCCAAAATTTTATTTTACATGGCACTCTTAGAACTGGTTTTACAAAATCTCTTCTCCTTCATATTACTTATCTCCTTTATCGTTTTTATTCACGAGTTTGGTCATTTTATTGTCGCACGTTTATGTGGCGTTAAAATTGAAGAGTTCGCTATTGGTTTTGGTAAAGAAATTTTTGGTTTTACTGATAAAAAAGGCACGCGTTGGAAAATTTGCCCAATTCCTTTCGGTGGTTACGTCAAGATGTTTGGTGATAAAAATGGTGCATCAATTCCAGATCAAGAATTCGCAGTTAAAATGACGGAAGCTGAGAAAAAGGTTTCGTTCATTCATAAAAATGTCTATCAGCGCATTGCAATTGTTGGAGCGGGTCCTTTTGCTAATTTCTTGTTGGCGATTTTGATTTTTACTGTTTTGTTTCAAATTAACGGCATTAGCACAACGCCAGCAATTATTGGCGAAGTTATGGCTGAAGGTTCGGCTGCAGAAAGTGGTTTGAAAATTGGGGATAAAATATTGTCGATCGACTCTTCTAAAATTGATAGTTTCGATCAAGTTAGAGATTTGATTTCTCAAAATGCTGATAAAAAACTACAATTTACTATATTGCGTGGTGATCAAGAAATTAAAGTTGATGTAACTCCGAAATTTCGTACTACCAAAGATTTATTTGGTGAAGAAGTAAAAATTGGTATGATAGGAGTTTTGGGGCAGGTTGGAGAATATAAAAAACTTAACTTATTTGAAAGTTTCTCTGAATCAGTGAAAGAAACTTACAAAATCTCGTTGGCGATTTTTAAAGCTTTAGGTCAATTAATAACTGGTCAGAGAAGTGTGGAAGAGTTAGGAGGTCCGATCAAAATTGCTAAATATACTGGCAAAACTGTGGAAATGGGATTCTTGGTTGTTTTGTGGTTTGTTGCTATGATTTCTGTTAATCTTGGTGTCATGAATTTACTTCCAATTCCGGTTCTCGATGGAGGTCATTTATTTTATTACTTCATAGAAATATTAAGAGGTAAACCAATGTCGCAAAAAATACAAAAAATTGGTTTTCAAATCGGATTTGCTTTGGTTGGAACTTTGATGTTATTCACCACTTTAAACGACATACGTCACTTAATCATCGGCTAGATAATAATTTATGATCACGCACAGAAAAAAAAGTCGAACATATACGCCTTCTTTCGCCGAAGGATCACTCAGATACATTGATGGTTATAAAAGAGATTTGGATATATTGATTAACATGATCAGAAGTAATACCGTAGAGTACAAGACTCCGGCTATAAAACTTCTAGGTATTGATCTAAAAAAAGATGCTCCAATGATCGTTGAGAGGATAGATAAAATATCTTCAAAAAGATTAGAAAAGGGCATTAGGTCGGAAGTTGAGGCTTGCTTACAAAAGTTTGAAGAAGTGAGCGATAGATTGACTACTATAGATGGTTTTAAAGCTGTTGAGGCAATTGTACACAATTCCAGTTTAAATAAAAAAGATGATTCTGCAATTGAAGCATCAAAAGCAGTATTAACTTTTTATGAAAGATTTTTAGTAAAAAGTTTTCTGCAAATCAAAGATTTACCTTTCGTATTTTTTAAGTTCGCTCTGAAATTTGAATTTGAGTTATTGTCTTCTCAGCTCATTCCTCTAGAGAGTCCAATTAATAAGAACCGCCTTAATCAAGACCAAGCTCACATTTTTGTAGAGAAAAAGCACGCTTATTTTCAGCAATCTTTTGAATCAGCAATACAATATCCTCTCGAGCAATTTGAATACCAAATAGATCGCTTGAAAACTGGGTCGCTTAATATTGCTGAGTCTGATCCATCGGTGGAAAGATTCCAATCAAGCGTTATTAAGAAACTTGAGATACCTAAAAAGGGTGAGAAGAAAATTATCTCTACTGACCAATTTGCTGCTCTTAGAGACTTCGACATGGCATTTTTTAGATTTACTTCGAAGAACAAAATGGATCTGGGAGAGCAAAATCAAGAAGATCTAGGTTCTCTGGTCAGAGTATTGTTGAAGACAGGCGGAGGTAAAAGTTATCTATCAAATATAATTTCGTTATATGTAGAAAATTTTGTAAGTCAGGGAATTTCAAGAATTATTAATATAAAACCTCAAAGTTCAGAGTCTGAATTTGAGCAATTAAGAATTGAAAACCTTGAGAACTTAAAAGGTACAGTTGTTCAATTAGACGAGTTCCATTTTTACGCTAATTTTCCATCCTTTTACCAAGATGTTGAGTTGACTCAAGAAGAGATATCTGCATCTGAAGGTGATGAATTCAAGCAGAATCAGATAAAGGTTTATAAAAAATTAAAGATGATGACTCAAGCTGGTGCCATAGTTATAACATATGGTGCGAGTGAGAGTTTGGAGAAACTTAATTTTGAGCTCGAAGAAACAACAAAAGACCTGGAAAAAGAGCAAGAAAGGTTGAGTAAAATTGATAAAACTCAACTAGAATCTATGAAGTCATTTTTAACCGCTAATGATTATCAGAGCTATTTAAATTGGGCAAATAACACTCAAATAAATCTTACGAAAGCATATAAGGAGATAGTTTGCTCTACTTCAAAAGGAAAATATCAAGAAGATTATTTGCTAGCTAGTGTGGCAAATTTATCGAAAATGACTCCTTTACAAAGATCGGATTTTTTTAGAACAGTTAATAGTAGTATCGAGAGCATTAATAATTTCTACAGAAGAGATAAGGAAATTGCCCAATACTTTGTATCGATTTTCAATTATTATCTTGACGATTTCGAAGAAAGAAGAAGTGACAGATCTGGTAAATCAAAAATTAAGTTTAAAGGAAATACCAAAACTGATGAAAGCCGAAGAGTTAATATTAGTTTACACGACAAAGCATTATTAGAAGATTTTATAAAAAAAGTTCGATTATTCAAAGATCTTTGCGAACTTGATCCTCTAAAGCTTTATGAAACTTATAACTACAACAATACTGCACCAATATCATCTAAAATTATCCTTAACAACTTTAATAATTTTCCGATAATAAATCAGTTGCAAACTTTGGGTGCTAGATATTGGACTTCTAGTTATGATGATGAAAAACGAAAATTGAATGATTTTCAAAATTACCAAAAAGTACTAAATTTACTTAAAGCTTTCCCTAAGTTGTTAGAAGACTTACCTACAGAATTAGTAGAAAGGATTCAAATTATTGAAAGATCCGTAGCAAAGATTCTGAGTAATGATCCAAAACAAAGTAATATTCAGGTAAAACAAAATAAAATTTCCTTATCTAGGTTAAATCCTACTCACGCTAGCGGAAGTTTGAGAATTAATTTGGGTCAAAAAGAAAAATATCAGTTACTTCCGGTTATAAGATTAAATATCTTTCACTTGATTAATAGTGATCAGGTTAGGGCATATTTTATAGAATCAGAATCTCGTTCTTACTCTCGCATACTTACATCAAAAAAGTCTTTGCTGAGTAATTACATATTTGATTTGCAACTAAGAAGAGATGAAGAAACTTCGCAAAAGTTTAATAATTCAAATCCACAAAAAATAGAATATGCAGCTGATAAAGGTCCTCTGCCTTTACTAGATCACATTACTAATCAAATACCAAAAGACTTACAAAATATAGCGGCAAAAAAGATCCGCAAAATACAACTTGTACTACCATTTATTGATCTAAGAGATTTTTCTCAAGATCGAATGCAAGACTGGTGTAAATCATTGGGTAAAAGCCCAGTCAGTTGGGTTATATATACTGATTCAAATAAAAAAGTCAGAGCTATAAGCACCAGAGAATTGACATCAAATGATGATCAAACCGATAAGAGTGAATCGACTCTTACTGCTGGTGAAGCTGATAATGGCGAATTGATATCAACGGATAATATCGATGAATTATTTTTAAAATTGATGGATGCTTCTGAGCCATCTAACGTTGTAATGCTATACGATAGAAATAATTCAATTGGTGGCGATTACAAAGATTTCAGTGTAGATGTTGATTTGGCTTATTTAGCGATTGATTCAGACAAACCTATTAGCATGAATCAATTAATGCAGTGGTATGGAAGAAACAGAAATGTTCAGGGAAATCCCAATTCAACAACTCATTCTTTCTACTACGGTAAAAGTTCTTTGGATTTTCAACCAATATCAGATCGAACAGTTCTGGAGGATCTAGTACACGCAGCTTCATATTCAATATCTGGTTTAAGCCAGTATCAATACAACCAATCAAATAAATTGGCTCAAGAATATGTTAGCAATAAAGATCAAATTAAGTTACAAGATGAGTCTGTTTTTAAACAATTTGGTGATGAAAATGAGAGAGAAAATTCAGAAAATAGACAAAGTCATGATGAAAAATTAATACAAGGCCAAGAATCCTTGCAAAATAGTGTTATGCAAGAAGAAGATGAAAATGAACAATCCACTGTAAATGAAAATAACGAAGAAATGTTAAAAAATAGAATTGATCATAATCGCGAACTTTTAAACAGACATTTAGGCGTAATTAAACCATTATATGAAACTCTATATCAAACTTTAGAAAGGCTAAAACTTCATGAAACAAAAAATATTTATATTGATTCGAGACAATATAGTATAAGGAAAGAAAAAGATGCTCATTACCTAATAATGCCATTTGGATTCTCAACTATTTATCACCTAAAAAAAGCCACCACCGAACAAGATTTCAATTCAATGAATGAAGGAGGAGGCTATTTGAGATATACACCACGTGAACAAGAAGTTATTATGACTCTTAACGGCAAATATGTTAGTGGATTTATCAATCTTGGAGAATTAAAACCGCAAACAATCACAAAAGGACAGCAAGAAGAAGATTTGAGAAAGAAACAAGTTAAAGAAGTAGAATTATATGAAAATTTTCTAAGAAAATTAATACAAAAAGTAGAGACAATATACAAGCAACAAAACCCAGAAACGCAAAGAACGGCTGAAGTTTCCCAAGAAATACCAGAAGTAGTGGCTTCAGATCATAACAGTATCGCAAACATTTCAGTAAGAAATCGGAATATGAATTTTCGAAGTTCAATTTCTGAAAGAAGTCTTCAGCTTGCTCAATCAAGAGAAGTCAATCCATCCGATAATGTAGAAATATCAAATCCTAGAGAGATAGCATTAAGATTAATAAGGGCAAACCTTTGGACTATTTCTAATATGGTCTCAAGAAAACTACAAAGGCCCAAAACATCTTTAAATAATGCAAATCTTGCGCTTACCGGTGATGATAAGGATAATTTAAACTATATTAAATCTAATTACATTTTTCACTATCCGGAGAGCGTCAGTTTTTATCAACAAGGTAAAAACATTACTATTGAGGTAGAAAATGGTTCTAGACCATTGGAAATTGTTATAGAAAAAAAAGATTATTACTATTCTGAAGAAGAAGGTGATTTTCTTGATAAAAATGCACATCCTCACACTGTAGTAAATCTAACGAGATCAAAAATACTATCTGAGATAAGTAAAATTTTTAAACTAGATAAACAAAGATACTCTGAACTCAATTCTCAAGTTCAAAATAAATGGTCTGAACTACAAAGATTGAGAGCTGGTTCTACTCAAAATAAACAATCTAGACATCTAGATTCATCTGAAGAAATTCATATTAATTTACCAAACGGAGAACATTACAAATTTTTATCGGGTGCTGTTTATAAAATTGATGGTAAGGAAGAAAATTTTGTCAAATATCCTGAGCTAGAATCCCTCGATAATAAGATTGATAATTATGTCTCTAATTATGCTGATAATCTTACAGCCAACAGACAAAGATTAGATCAAATACAAAGGCTTAAACAAGATATAGATCCTTTAAATCAAACGAATACCACAGATTATCCTATCTCTAGAATAGTTGAGGAATCTCGGCAATTCCTAGGGTTCCCAGAATATGCAGAGAAACTAGATGTTATCATTCGCTCTCTTGAAACAGAAGCAAAAGGGATAAGAGAGAGTTTAGAAAAAGAAATATCAGAGCTTATTAAGGGAATTAGTGATCTTCAAAATCCGGATTCTGTTAAAACAGAACAGAATGAAACAAAGGAAGAAGAAACCTCGCATCAAGAAATCCCTAATCTTTTAGAATTGTCAGAAAAGAAAGAAGCTCTAGCGCGAATATTCAAAGAACTACAAAACGAAAGAAAACGAATCGAAGAGTTAGAGGAAAATAAGAGACAATTTATAGATGCAATCACCACAATCAGTTCAGAATTATCAGAGGATAATCATCCTATCGATAAAGATAGATTGGTGAATGAAAATTTAGAAAAATTACAAGAAATACTAGATGAAATCCAAGATCGAGCGAACCAAATAAAAGATGAGCTGATATTATCAATACTTCAAACTTCTGAGTTGGTTTTTGATGATAAAAGTGTAGTTAAAAAAATTAATTTACCAGATAAAGACGCTGCAGATAATGAGATTGATTTGACTGATGAATCATTAAGAAACTTAAGTTTATCAGAACTTAGAGCGATATCCAAGTCATTAAGTGATAAGGAACAATCTCTTAAAGAGGAAGAAATTAAATCTATTGGAAAACTTGATTATCTGATCGCATTTTCAGCGCAGAAGGGCAGAAACTTTGATGGATCACGTAATAAATTGATATATTCTAAAACAGAAACTGATGGAAAGAATTTAGGAGAACTACGAGAACTATCTAAAAATCTAACAAAAAATCTTAACGATATAACTGAGTCAAGGCATGCTTTTATAATTAATCTATTAAGGGAAGTTAATGACATTTTCTCAATAGAAAATCTTACTCAATATTTTACTTCTCCTAATTCTAATGAAGTATCTATTGGAATATCGGGAAGCTTAAGACACGAAGATTCAATCAAAATAGAAGTTGAATTATCGCCATATCATTGCACTGCTTACATAAAGGAAGAAGAAGTGTATCATAGTAGTCCTCAATTAGACAAAAATGACACTTCTTTCAGTCTTATAATTTCACAACGTGAAAATCAGGAAGCGAAATACAATCGTATTCCACAAAATAAAGATTTGCTTGATCAATTAGCAAAAGAGATATCGGAAAAACTAACCAATGCCAAATCTTGTTTAAATTCTGAATTGCTAAAAAGTATCAAAGCTGCTTTTGGGAAATCCATTGCAAAGGAAATTAAGATTGGTAACGAGACTGTACGTCGAAAGAATCCAGATACTTATGAGTTTAAATCTCAACCTGAGCAACATGAAGGGACAATTTTGCGGTTTAGTACTAAGAACATTAGTGGCCAAGAAGCAATTTGTGAAATTAAAAAAATTGAACGTGAAGGTGAAAAAGAACGCGAAATATATTATCCAGCTTTTGAAATTCTTAAGATATGCCAAACTTTTGCAAAGCATCTACAAATTTTCGTTAACAATCAGCAGAAGGGGTCTTATTCGCAACAAAATAACAGATCATCTTCATCAATCGCATCATCATTTGAGTCATCAATATTAACCAGTAATCAATCTCTGAAGACTTTGGATTACACCTATAATTTAATGAGACCTAAATCTTTTGTTTCATCAACGACGGTAAGTCAAATTGTTTCAGGAAATCAAGTCGGAGAAGAAGCTAAGAACGGCTCGGGTAGAGATGGTTCTGGAAGATAGCTCAATTCCTTCTTCAATAGAAGATACTCTGTCTGCAAGTTTTAAAGCGAAAGCTGAGTTTAGAATTACTATATCACGATAGGCTGATTGCTCTCCTTCTAAAAGTGAGATGAGTTTTTTTGCATTATAACTTGGATCTTTACCTTTTAACTGATCAAGCGTCACCTTCTTGAAGCCGAATTCTTCAGGATTTATTATTTCTTCTGGAAAAATCGTGCCCTTTTCACATCTTATTAGATATGAGTTATCGGTTAGAGTTATCTCATCCATTCCGTCAAAACCGTGAACAAAATAAGCAGTTGTTTGAGGGCTTTGAATGGAAAGACATTGAGCCATTTTATGCATTATGTCTCTTCTAGAAACCCCGATTATTTGTTTTTTGGTATTGGCCGGATTGAGCAAAGGCCCCAGAAAATTAAATATTGTTGGAACTCCTAAGCTTTTTCTGATCTGCGCAACGTTTTTCAATGACTCATGAAAAAATGGGGCAAACAAAAAACTCAAATGTTTTTCTTGTAAGTCCTTTTCAATTTGAGCTAAATCGTCAGAAATTTTGATTCCCAACTCTGAAAAAATATCAGCAGATCCTGAGCTAGAGGATATTGCTTTATTGCCATGTTTTGCAACCGACACTCCAGCAGCAGCGACAACAAATGATACGGCAGTGGAAACGTTAAGAGTATTCAATTTATCTCCACCAGTGCCGCAAACGTCAATTGCATTTTGTGGTGCATTGATAGTTTTCATGCGCTTTTTTAGCGAAGAAATAGCGCCAATAAAAGCATTGGTTGGCATATTAGCTTCGTTTAGGTCGAGCAAAAAATTTCTTATTTCTTCTTCCGGAATTTTAAGTTCGACGATTTGGTCAAAAATTTCTTCGTAATTATGCGCGCTTAAGGTTTCTAAATTCATTTAGATTAGATCAAGAAAATTTTTAATGATTTGGTGACCATGCTCTGATGCGATTGACTCTGGATGGAATTGTACGCCATAAATTTTCAAATTTTCGTCAGCAACACCCATGATAATTCCATCTTTGGTTTCAGCTGTAATTTCTAAATTTTTTGGACAGCTTGCTTTTTCGATAATCAAAGAGTGATAACGCGTAGCTTTGAAAGGCGAGGGTAAACCTTTGAATAAGTTTTTATTATTGTGAAAAATTTCGCTAATTTTGCCGTGCATCGGGTAAGTTTTAACAACGTTACCACCAAAAGATTGGCCAATTGACTGGTGTCCTAAGCAAACTCCAAAAATTGGAAATATGCCTTTCAACTGAGAAATTACATCAAGACAAATACCAGCTTCATTTGGGGTGCAAGGTCCTGGAGATAATACTATGCCGCGTGGATTTAATTTTTTGATCTCATCAATTGTGATTTCATCGTTGCGTTTCACCAAAACATCTTTTTCACCAGCTTGAATAAGATAGTGGTATAGGTTGTATGTGAAGCTGTCGTAGTTATCGATTAGTAGAATCATAAATTAATTATAAGTAGTGAGTCGGTTGAGTAATGTTAATTTATTTAAATTACCCAACCTCACTGCTAATTGTTAAATCTTTTTGTAGTCTTCAAGTGAGTACTCATCAACTTGCATAGCATCTAAAACTGCGATTTGAGCGGCTTTTAACAAATTAAATTCTTCAGAATTAATGATGGCTTTGTGTTTTGCCATTTCAATCAATTCTTCAACTCTTCCTTGAGGTAAAGCTTTCGATTTGATAGCAGATTTGATTTTTTCAACGACAGGAGCTGCTTTTTCATTTAATAAAAATGCATTCTCAATTCTGCCAACGTTGTCTTGCGAGCTTTTTGAAACAAAGATTCCGTCAGTTAAGTTATTACGGAATTCGGTATTTTTTATGAAATTTTTAACAACTTCGTGACCTAAATTGTCATCCGCTGGACAAGTAAAAGCATTGAAACGCGCCCACATTGCAAAAGGGAAAACTAAAGCTTTAGTGTAACGACCAAAAAGGTTTTGATATAAACCTTCTATGGCGCTTTGAGCTTTTGTTAACTGTTCTTTGATAGCATGTTCGGCAACGGCTTGCTCTTCTGCTTTGCGACCATTTTCTTGGAATTTTTTCAACGTAGAAGTTGCGATATACATCGCTGACAAAGCATCTCCAAATCTTCCGTTGATTTTTTCTTTACGTTTCAAATTTCCACCAAAGCGTGCCATCGCAACGTCGGCAAGTAATGCAAATGTTGCTGATAACCAAGCGATTTTTCTTTCATAACGGCTAACAAAATCTCTCTTGAAAGGTTTGATTAAATACCCGCGCGTCAATGATAAGAGGATTGAGCGAACAAAATTACTTATTAAATGATTAACATGTGAGAAGAAGGCACGATCAAAAGAAACAACATCGCCTTTTTCTAAAGCTTCAACTTCTTGATAAGCGTAAGGATGGCACATCATAGCACCTTGTCCGAAGTGGATTAAGCTTCGAGTCATGATGTTTGCACCCTCAACAGTAATGGAAATTGGAGTTGAAAAATAGGCATTGGCTAAAACGTTGCGCGGGCCACGAATAATTCCGCGTCCACCAAGAATATCCATGCCATCATTAATATTTTGGCGGAACATTTCTGTGCCGTGATATTTAGCAATTGCAGTAATAACAGCTGGTTTTGAACCAGAATCGATAGAAGCCGCTGTAAAGCAACGCATTGCATCAAGTGCGTAAGTACGGGAAGCAATTCTAGCTAATACTTCTTCAACACCTTCAAATTTACCAATCGCAGTGCCAAATTGCGCGCGAGTTGCAGCATAAGCACTAACAACACGAGCGACTAATTTAGATCCGCCTGCAGAAGTTGAAGGCAAAGAAATACCACGACCAGCAGCTAAACATTCCATCAACATTTTCCAGCCTTTGCCCAGTCCTTTTTCGGCACCAATAATAGCGTCGATTCCAATAATCACGTTTTCACCATTAATCGGAGAGTTGACAAAAGGTGTTGCAAGAGGGTCATGTCTTCTGCCTTGTTTTACACCAGCAGTTGTGTAAGGAACTAAAGCACAAGTAATGCCAACGTCTTCATTTTTGAATAATAATTTATCAGGATCGCGAAGTTGGAAAGCTACTCCAATCAGCGTGGCGTAAGCTCCTAAAGTGATATATCTTTTGCTCCAGTTTAATCTAATTTTAATTTGTCCATTTTCATCTTTGAACAAAACGCCATTTGAAATTATTGAAGTAGCATCTGATCCAACAGTTGGTTCTGTAAGAGCAAAGCAAGGTAATTCACGACCGTCAGCCAATCGCGGTAAATAGTAATCACGTTGTAATTTTGTACCATAATGCATTAACAATTCAGCAGGTCCTAAAGAATTCGGAACCATTGCAGTAATTGCTAGCGGAACTGAACGAGAAGAGAGTTTTTGAATAACACAGCTATGAGCATAAGCAGAGAATCCTAATCCGCCGTATTCTTTTGGAATAATCATACCGAAGAACTTTTTTTCGCACATGAATTTCCAAACATTTTCTGGCAAATCGCGTAGTCTTTGAACTTCGTAGTCAGAACACATTTTGCACAATTCTTCGACTTCATTATTCATGAATTTTTGTTCTTCAGAAGTGAGTTTTGTGTATTTTTGTGAAAAGATCCAATTGAAGTCAGGATCACCAGAGAATAATTGACCATCAACCCAAACGTTTCCTGATCTAAGAGCTATTTTTTCTGTTTCAGAGATTTTTGGTAAAAGACCAAGTTTGGTAATTAATTTGATCAAATATTTAGTTACCAAAACGCAGCGAATTTGGTGAATAGAAAACACCAAAGATGTTAAGACGAATATAGTCCAAAAAATAATACCGTGATCTTGAAGAGCAAAGAACAAAGCTAGAGTCGCAGCATAGACAATAAAAGGTAGTTTTTTGTATGCATATATGATGCAGAGAAGCAAAGTTATTATGCAAAAATACTGTGTCATAAGATATATCTTTAATTGTGTTTTATTACTAATTCGCAAGCTGCCTTGACCAGAGATCTAATTTGTCCGATGTAAGAAGCGCGTTCATTGACTGAAATCGCGCCACGAGCATCAAGCAAATTCAAAATATGGCTTGCCTTTAAAGCTTGTTCATATGCTGGAATTGGCAGATTTTTTTCTGCCAAAATTTCAGATTGCTGTTTGCTTTCTGCAAAATTTCTAAACAAGTTTTCAATATTGGAGTGTTCCAAAATAAAGCCAGAATTCTCTATTTCGCTTTGCTTAAAAACATCTCCGTAAGAGATTTTTTCCGATCCTTCTTTCCCGTTCCAGTTGATATCAAAGATAGAATTTACACCTTGAATGTGCATTGCAATACGTTCAAGTCCGTAAGTAATTTCGCCAGCAACAACCTCGCATTCAATGCCGCCAACTTGCTGCATGTAAGTGAATTGAGTAACTTCCATACCGTTGAACCAAACTTCCCAACCTAAGCCAGAAGCACCAACTGACGGGTTTTCCCAATCATCTTCAACGAAACGTACGTCATTTTTCTTGGTATCAAGACCGATCAGATCAAGACTTTGCAGATATAAATCTTTGATGTTTTGCGGAGCTGGTTTCAACAAAACTTGAAACTGATAATAATGACTTAAACGATTAGGGTTTTGAGCATAGCGCGCATCAGTAGGGCGGCGCGATGGTTGAACGTAAGCAACTTTCCATGGTTTCGGACCGATTGCACGCAAAACCGTTGCCGGATGAAGTGTGCCAGCGCCAACTTCAATATCAACGGGCTGAAGAATTGCGCAACCTTGTTCGGCCCAGAATTGCTGCAAAGTAAAGATAATTTCTTGGAATGATTTCACGGCTAAATCGAAAATGAACTACCGCAGCCGCAATTGGCTTTGGCGTTGGGATTATTAACTTTGAAATAAGAAGCGCCAAGTTCTTTGACGAAATCAATTTCAGCACCGTCTAAAAATGGCAGTGAAGTTTCATCAGTTATGGCTAAAACTTGTGAATTTAATTCGGCAATTTTGATGTCGCCATCAATGTCTTTATTATCGAGTTCGAAGATATATTGAAAGCCGCTGCATCCACCGCCAGAAATCGAAACACGCAAAAATTTGCCGTGATTTTGATCTTTCTGTTGAATTTCTTGAATGCGCTCTATTGCTGATTTTGTAAGATTTATGCTCATTTTTTCTTACTATTTCTACGGTTGAGTTCTTTTAAAATTTCGGAAAAGTCAATTTCTTGTGAAGCCAATAAAACTAAGCTATGATAGAACAAATCACAAACTTCGCCGATTAAATCTTCACGAGTTTTTTTAGATGATTTTTTTTGATGTAAAAACGCTGCAATAACAACTTCCAAGGCTTCTTCACCAATTTTACGGGTGATTTTTTCAATTCCCGCTTTGTGAAGTTCGTAAGTATAGGAATTTTTTTCTTTACGTTTGATTTTGTCTACAGTCAAAGCTGACAAGTCTTCAAGCGTTATTTGATTTTTTGGCATTCTGAATATTTTGAAGAAAATTATGAGAGAATTTCTGCCTCTTATTTAAGTTTCATTGATTCAAATGCAAGTAAGTCTTGCTTGACAACAAGTGATCAATTTTTACTTTGCGCGCCCCAAAAAAATTTCCCCAATTTATTTAACCTAAATTCGAAAAATAATGGCTACTGAAATGACGTTGTCGATCATCAAACCTGATGCGACTCAAAGAAATCTTACTGGCAAAATCAATGCTAAATTTGAAGAAGCTGGCTTGAAAATTGTTGCGCAAAAAAGAATGCAACTTTCTGAAAAAATGGCTGGTGAATTTTATGCTGTTCACCGCGAGCGTCCTTTCTACGCTGATTTGGTAAAATTTATGACTTCTGGTCCAGTTGTTGTGCAAGTTTTGAAAGGCGAAAACGCTGTTTTGAAAAATCGCGAAATTATGGGTGCTACTAACCCAGCAAACGCTGACGCTGGAACTATCCGTAAAGAATTCGCTCTTTCAATCGAAGCTAATTCAGTTCACGGTTCTGACAGCTTAGAAAATGCAAAAAACGAAATCGCATTTTTCTTCGCTGGTTACGAAATCGTTGAATAGATTTTTCGTATAAATCGCAATTAAAAAGGCTGTGTCTGAAATTACGGACACAGCCTTTTTTTATGATTCAAAGTCAACTTTCTAATAATAGGTTTAAATCTTTGATATCCCTTTTATGCATTACATCCAATTAAAGAGATATTTCTAAAATCATCTATTTTTCTAAGCTGCCTGTGCGGCAGCGCGCGTTGCTTTAGAATATGATTGCGAGTATATTTCTTTCTAAGCTGCCTGTGCGGCAGCGCGCTCTGACATTTTAGTTGTTGTTCGCGATACTAATTTCTAAGCTGCCTGTGCGGCAGCGCGCTTTCGAAATCAGAGGAGTATACATAGCCAAACTTTCTAAGCTGCCTGTGCGGCAGCGCGCCTAAACATTTAGAATATGCTTTTGTCATTTCATTTCTAAGCTGCCTGTGCGGCAGCGCGCGTGAGATCAATGTTAATTATGACGGTGAGTTTTTTCTAAGCTGCCTGTGCGGCAGCGCGCGCATGATTCCGGCTAGAAAAATGCCGCCTTTGTTTCTAAGCTGCCTGTGCGGCAGCGCGCTTTTAGATACTCTAAAAAAATCAACTATGTATTTTCTAAGCTGCCTGTGCGGCAGCGCGCCTGGAAAAAATTTATAAAGATTCTTTTATTTACATGATCTCAAGACATTTTTTATTAATTTGACCAAAATTTTTGATGATTTTGTGAAGCCTTGATTTTATTGGCTTGGTAAAAAGTTAAAAAATTTTGGTTAAAATTCTGGTGTGGTTGAAACTGAACTTAGACCATAAGTGCTGAATTTTTTATAAACTGCCTGATCAGCAGAAGTTTTTTTAATCCAAAGGCAAAATTCATTGTCAGAGCCAAGACTTTTGAGTTTTATGAAAGGCTGTTTTATCAGTTTATTGTCGATACTTTCATATTGTTTAAGCGCAGATTCATAATCGACATTGTGTCTTTTGGCATATCTTCTGGCCAAACGCTCTTTATTAACTTTTGGCTGATGGCGATTGAAGATGGCATATCCGTTGATTTTTTGTGGAACTTCGCGAATGCCCGAAACGTGAACGTAATCAGTCAAACGCAACAGCCATTTTTGAATATCGAGTTTTTGTAAATCAGATTCGTTTTGCGCAAAAAGCCGAAGTTTTGAGCCAATCAAACCAAATTTTTCACCCATAAAATATTCAGGAAAAGAAATGCCGATTGGAGATTTTTCTTTATCGCCTTCAGTTTCTTTTATTGATACTAAAGCAAGGTGAATTTGGGTGAAGAGGCGTGACCAGAGATCAAAAGAATCAATCTTAGCTTCATCTAGTAAATTTATTTCGATGTAATTTTTCATGATGACCTCGTTTAAATTGTGATTTCTTCAACATAAGCCAAACCTTTTTTCCCAAGGTAAAAACTGGATACACCTGCGGCTTCAATCATTTCTTCGAGTTGTTTTGCTTTATCTTTTGGGATGTCGATTTGTATTTCTAGGGTTCCGCTGGATTTGGTTAATTCTGTAGGAGTGCCACCACATCTTTTCTGTCCCCCAGTTAAAGGATTGAGAAACTCTCTGATGCCATTAAAACCAGATGTGCTAAATCCAGGTATTCCACCTTTTTTTGTTTTGAATGAAGAAATATCTATTTTGAGTTTTTCCATTTCATCTCTCATTAAATAAAGAGCTGCGGCATAAATACTCATTGGATAGATAACATCTTTCGCAAATTTATTTTCCGTTTCGACATCTTTTGGTGGGAATTGAACTTTTAAGATTTCAAGAACAGATAGTAGTTTTTGGTTAAGAGCTTTGGCATCTTCTGAATTTTTGAGTTCTGAACATACTTCGATTAAATTATGAAGTTTATTTTTATCTTGCACTGAAAGGGCTTTGCCAGACTTCATTTTTTCTTCGTGGCGATCCTTTTCTTTTTCTACTTTTGATTCGGCATCTTTAATTCTTACAGCCAATAAAATTAAAGGATTTAAAGCAGAAATTTCATCAATTCTATGCCTTATTTCTCTATTAGGAGATGCCCTTCCAAGTGGCTCTTTAATAGCTCTTGGATTTAAGATAAAATCCAAAACTTCATCCAAAGATAGATTTAATACAGACCATAAATTCTTAGAATATTCCCCAAAAAACAGAGGAACATCATCCGGTAACACACCAATAAAACTACTTTGAGCTGGGCGATCTTCTGACTTATTCGTGATGAATGCAGTTTCAGTATAGCTCAATTTCTTGTAATGAGAGAAACTAATTGCCGTCTCAATATCTTTGAAAAAATAGTCGTCAGAATTTCTAGCTTGCCAGAGTTTTCTCTGATCGCCAATTAAACGAGATAAAACCCCAAGTATTGTAGGAGTATTTATTTCTCTTATATCTGCTCCTTCTTTTGATTTTGAAGAAGCCTTAAACTTTCTCTGATTCTCGCTAGAAATCGGCTTATCATCTGAACCACTCAAGAAAGAATTTTGCCAGCAAGATTCGTACGATATTGTGATTTTCATTTAGACACTCCTTCAAAATAAGCAGCGTAATCACCTCTCTTCTCTTCTGAGATTTTATTGGGACTATGCTTAATTCTCATCATGTCTTTGCCAGAAGAGCCATCATTGTAATCTACTATCACTTCATCAACAAACATATAACCTTTGGCTTGTCTGATTGATAAGTTTTTTACTAGTTCAATAGTTTGATTAACCAACACATCAAGTGCTGCATCATTGATTAATATTCCAGCTTCACCAGTTTTGTATATTGATCCTCTTCTTACATAGTTTTTATGATATTCAGCTTTTGCCTGAGAATCTGGTTTTAGAGATTTTAAATAACTGGTAATTTTCTCAGCTAGTTGTTCCGCTTCTTTGTGATTATCAAATCCAATCAATGCTTTTCTGCCAAATCTTTCATCAAGAGAAATGAATTGGAGTTGTTCAATACTAATTGAGCCATATCCACTATATTTAGTATCCCCAAAGGTTGTTTTGGAGAAAATCGTAGAGCTTTTGTCTTCCCCAGACTTATTTCCTGCTCGCCCCATTTGTTCAAAATTTCCATTACCAAGTTCATCTTGAAAATCAGTCAATAAAAGCGCACTTGTTCTCTTTTCTTCCGTTCTAGGAATGACATATCCTCTCACTAAACCAACCAAAGAACAAATTAATTTATCCATATTTTTTGGTAAATCTGGACTTTGAAGGTCAACGAATTCTTTTTTGAAAAGATGGTGTCTTATACAGTTCTGACTGATGTAAAGTGGTGTTTCACTAAAATCTATTTCCTGCGGAGATTTATATTTCGCATTTCCATCTTTTTCCCAATATCCTTTGATATTTGAATAACCTCTTAGTTTTGGAAGAGAGTGATTAGTAACTGGTTTATATTTTCCATCTATCTCAATAGAGAGATCAGCAGAACCATTCCAATTAACCACTCCATAACCTTTAGCAGTTACTTTAAAATCCACACTTTTGATACCTGTTACTTTTTGCATAATTACTCCTCGTTTGAATTTAATTGTTTAATAGAAATTGCGCCGATTGGCTGTTTGTCGCACACGGCATAATAAATTGCATATTCATGCCGCGCACTTTCACCACCTACCTGCGCTAAATCATTTGGTGTATAGCTTAAGTAGATTGGAGATTCGGAATCTCTTGCTTCATTTAGCAAAATAAAATCTTTGTAGGCTTTGCCATTTTCTTTTATGTTGTGGTGTTTCTTCATCATATGAGCAAGCAAATTTCGTTCGCTGTTTTGATATCCTTCAATTTCGTCTCGTGATGCTGTTAAATTATCAATTTCATCTCGCTCATTAATTGCCATTTCGTAAGCGTAGCGATCAATAAATTTTGGCGGATTGGTGGATTCGGTAACATCACAAACCGCCATTTGCACAAAATAATTATCACCTCGCAACGAATTCTTCCTGACTTTGGCTCGTCCTTCTTTTTTATTTGAAAAAATTTTGATCGGATCCATTACTTTTTTGTTAATCAGCTGAACGCTTTCTTGTAGTGATTTTAGCAAATCTGAACTGATTAATTTTTTTGCATCATCAAGTTCATAAAATTTCTTATAAATCTCGTAAATCTTTGGCAAAGTTGTTGGCTTTTCATCCAAAGAAGAATTTAAAAAATTATACCATGCTTTAGCTGACTGCAAAGACTTCATGGAATTTAAAAATCTTGAACTATTGCCTTTGCTTTTTCCATTTTTTACATCTTCCGTGATTGCAATTGTGAGAACATTTATTTTGTCGCAATTCTTTCCAAAGCGATCAAGTCGCCCTAGTCTTTGTAAAATATTTTCTGCAGTGTCCATCTCACTAATCATATTGTCGCAACTGATGTTTAGAGATGCTTGAACAATTGGACCGCTGCGCAAAATATCAAATTGATTAGTGCCATTTTTACCAAATGATTCAAGAGCATCATTAAAGAGTTTTGCCTTGTCGCTTTTTTTGAATTTTGAATGAAGCAGAATCGAATTTTCTTGTTGATTTGCGATAAAACTTTTTTGCGCTGTAAGAGCAGTGTTGCTTATAACAAAAGTGCTGGAGCTTTGTTTTTGATAAAGCGGATTAGTTTCATCACAATTTGATTCATCAAAAGTTTTGAACTCAATTTTATATTGGCTTTGGTTGAAGGAAGGCATTTCGATGATTTTATCTCTTCTGATTTTTAGAACCTCTTCAAGATAAAAATAATGCGGCGTTGCTGATACCAAAAGCGCATTTGCCAGAGATCCCTGCTGTTTTTTTGCTTCAATCAGTTCCGCAAAAAGCAGGTTGAAAGCGGGCATGTTGATATATTCGTGAAACTCATCAAAAACCACATGAGCGTTTAGATAATCAATTAGAGTGTCAGCTTTGGTGTGAGAGATGATACTGTTAAAAATTTGATCTATTGTGGTAATGACAATATCTGCGCTAAAATAATTTTTTTCAGAAGTCGGATTATTCCATTTGTTGGTAAACTTGAACTCTCCTGTATAGATCTCGATTTGCGTGTCTGGCAAATATTCCTTGGTTAAATCTTCAAATAACCCTTGGCAGATTTGAACTCGCGGACAAATCCAAATTAACTGCTGAACTTTTTTTAACTTCGCCCATTCAAGTGCAATTTTAGTTTTACCACATCCTGCTGCACCAGAAAGAACAGCGACTCCAGACACTTCTGTTAACTGATTTGTAATTTCCCGCTGTTTATTGGTGTGGTCACTTTTTGGGAAATTTTTAAGACAAGTTTCAATGTCAGATTTCAGATTTGATTCCACTAATAACAAATCATCCAAGAGAGTTTCTAATTTATTATTTTTTATGTGATCTTCCAATTCTTCTGCCGTCAGAGCTGAAATTCTGCGATCAGCAGCAATAACGCAGGAACGCATTAGATTGTTGTTAGCGTTAGATGAAATATATGATAAATATTTTGAGATATTTTCTTCTGAATCGTATGCTTTGTAAGCTGGCAGATCTTTGTCTAAATCATCTATTCTTTGCTCCAAGTCTTCTGCAAAATTTTTGTTTATCGCATTTAAAACTGCTGCGTCTTTTTTGTTTGAATATCTGCACTCAATTACAGCAACTAATTCTAAAAGTTTTAATGATTTCTCTAACAAATCAGAAACTGAGCTATCTTTCAGGTTCTGTGAGAGTTTTTTATAAATGTCGCGATATTTGACAAAATCCCCTTCCTTACGAAATGGCTTGGTGTGATGCCAGTAAATGGTATGTTTAATGGATTTTTTCTTGTCTGGGTTAATAGATTTTATGCTTGAGTGGTCGAGCAACTGATAAAGCAAAACCGAAATCTCATTGTGTCTTGGATGTTTATCGAAATTAAATTTGGAGTTATCAATATGTTGGCCATCATCAGCTACATAATCCTTCTTTGGATTTCTTACCCATTCCTGAAAATGTGGATCAATTTTTCCTAAATCGTGCAAACAGCCAGCTACAAATGTTGGCGAATATTGGTAATCTAAAAGATCTGGAATCAATTTTTTGTGTAAAAGTTCTGCCAAATATCCCACAGCAAATAGATGCTCAGATAAAAGCTGTAGATGTGTGTTTGCGTAAATCATATTTTCTTTTGGTTTATTGTTTTTGATATCCATAAATAATTCCTTCTGTGTTATATTCACCGCCACCATTCCTTCCGCGTTAAACTGATCACGGTTTCCAACAATCCAAACCAATTCACTTCGGCTTCTAGATCTGATCCAATGGCACGAAACTGCGGTGTTTTTTGTGGCGGTTTTTTTCAGTAAATTTTTTACCGCAATCAAACCTTCTTCAGTTATTACAGTTTGCCAAGTGTTGCTTCCAATGCGGTTGGCGAAGGCATCTAAAACTTTTCTAGTTCTAATTAATGCTTTCTTCTGACATTGGCTGATGAAGGTGACCATCATAAATTAAATAATCATAATTGACTCTTAAGCGGCTGAGTTAAAAATCCTGTATACAAATTCCCATCAGGGACAAACGACCCTTCAGAAATGAGGGGTCGGATACTCTCCTAATATCGTATCACTCAGAAGCTTTCTCACTTCTCTAAATTGTTCAGCTGACAATTTTCCTTTCATTCTAGTCAATCTCTTACTTTCCCAAACTCTGATTTGAGATAGCATGACGCTTTGCTCTTTATCCTGAAAATGAATTCTATGATAAAATTTCTGATGTTCCTTGATTTTGCTCGTTAGTGGAACACCTAGAAACATGTGACGATTAAATTTCCTGATGACCAATACTGGACGGCTAAAAAGATCACTTTTACCGTTTTCTTCATGTCCAACATTAATACCAATGCTGCACCACCAAATTTCGCGTTCTTCAAAACTTGGTGATTTGTGGTGAGAATCTAATTTTTTCTTCAGATTGCTCCAATCATCGAAATTTTTTTCCATAAGTATTGTGGTTTTGTGGTTAGATTTTTTTAAAAGATTTTAAATTTAACTAGTTTGTAATGCCGCCTCTTTGACTTGATCGAACATAAAATCTAGCGCCTGCGTTTCGGTGAATTTTTGTAAAACTTGCTGACGAAATTCTTGTTCACTTGCTTTTTCTTTTGCGCAAATAAATGACCACGGCAGAACAATTGCATCCTTAATTAAATCGGCCACATCAAATACTAATGCACCACGGCGGGTTTTGCCATGCATCACAGCAAAACCATGAGGAATTCCCAAAACCCAAAGAGTTGTAGCAGCTAATCCGTAAGCTAAATAATTTCCGTGATTTAAAAATGTGTTTGCCAAATCAGTTGCTTCGCGTTCGCGTGTAAAATCATCAATTTTAGTTATTTTTGCAGCAGTTTTATAAAGTTGTTTGGTGAGCAAAGCTTCTCTTTGTAGTAAATCACCGGCTCTTTGCGCGAAATCAATTTCGTTTGTGAAAATTTCTAAAGCAGAATTTATCTCAAGATTATCCAGATAAAAACCTTCTTGTTTAAGATCGCGATCTTTATTCCAAACTGTCTTCAAGAAATTAATTCGCGCTTTTTGAAAAGATTTTGCCACTTCTAATCTTTTTTCTTCATCAAACCAAAAGCTCATCCAACCTTGCATATATTCAGTTGGACGATATTCACTTTGTGGACAAAGCCATTCCACTTCGTTTCCCATAATTAATGGAGTGCCACCATTCCCACTAAAACCAATTAACACAGAAGCTGAAGCTAACATTCTGACAGCTGATTGTGTGATTGAAGTTCCAATCCCAAGAAGCAAAACTGTTGTGTTGGCGATCGGTATATTATAGTAGGAATTTTGCTTCTTTTCTTCTGTTAGATAAACAACGCGTCCATCTTTAACTAAGATTCTACATTTTTCTAAATAAAAAATATTAGCACGTTTTGAATGAAGAATCGTTTTTAAATCTGAAGAAGTAATATGTTCCATTTACAACTTTAACTTTGGTGATTTTGAAATATTGTCTAACTTAGCCTCGAACTTAGGTTCTTAATCATATCAGCAGTCATTTTTTCGAGATCATATTCCACTTTCCAGCCCCATTGTTCGCGGCTCGCAGAGTCGTCAATTGAAGCGGGCCAAGAGTCGGCGATTTTTTGACGGAAATCTGGTTCGTAGGAAATTTCAAATTCCAAAATGTGTTTTTTGATTTCAGCGGCAAGTTCGGCACAAGAAAAACTAATGCCGGCGAAGTTGAAATTACTGTGATTTTTAAGTTTCGCAAAATCAGTTTCAGCCAGTTGAATTGTGCCGCGAATGGCGTCATCCATATACATCATTGGCAAAACTGTGTCGGCTTTTAAAAAGCATTTATATTTTTTATTTTTGATCGCTTCGTAAAAAATTTCGACGGCGTAATCAGTTGTGCCGCCACCCGGCAAAGTTTTATAACTGATCAAACCGGGGTAACGAATGCCGCGCACATCAAGACCGAATTTTTCAACATAATAATCGCAAAGCAACTCGCCAGCGGCTTTGGTTAAGCCATACATGGTTTTTGGCAGAATTACGGTTTCTTGCGGAGTGTTGATTCTCGGTGTTTCTGGCCCAAAAACGGCGATTGAACTTGGGCAAATAATTTGTTTAACTTTTAATTCTCGTGCAACTTCAAGAACATTATGCAAGCCAGTCATATTAACATCCCAACACAGTTGTGGATTTTTTTCGCCAGCGGCAGAAAGAATAGCGGCGAGGTGATAAATTACAGTGATTTGGTGCTTAGTAACGATTTCAGCAAGACGCGTTTTATCTAAAACATTAAGCGTTTCGTACGGTAAAAATTCTTCGGAAATTTTGTCCGTTCGAACGTCGGAAGTAACGACATTTTCAGAGCCATATTTCTTTTTCAAAGCGGCCGTCAATTCCGAGCCAATTTGCCCCAAAGCACCGGTAACAAGAATTTTGGTCATTTTTACTCCACTAAAAATGTAAGAGATTTCAAATATTCATTTTCTTTCAAAGCGGGATGAACTGGATGATCAACATCAGCGCCGAAAGTTCGAATTAAGCGGGCAGGGCGACCAGCGTAGTTGTTTGATTTGCGCAAGCCATCATTTACAGCCGCAACCAAATCGTTAATTGAAGCATGATGCGAGCAAGAAGTGAGCATTAAAACGCCGCCTTTTTTGACTAAATTTACCGCAAGTTTGATCAATTTTTCATAGCCCTTCAGGCCGGAAAATAAATCTTTCTTAGATTTGATGAATGCCGGCGGGTCAAGCAAAACAATGTCAAAACGACGTTGTTGTTGATCGAGTTTTTCTAAAGCGTCGAAAACTTTTTCGTTGATGATTTCAACATTTTGGCTGCTTGGAATTTTATCCAAAGCTTCTTTTGACGAATCAATAAAAGTGACTGATTTGGCTTGGTTTTTCAGCGCGTTTAAACCAAATCCACCCACATAACAAAAGGCATCAAGCACGTCGCAATCTTTAGAAATTGAGCCGATAAATTCGCGATTTTTGCGCTGATCAAAAAACCAGCCGGTTTTTTGGCCATTTTTTACGTCGATTTGATATTTGATGTCATTTTCTTCGATTGCGATTTCGTCAGCAATTTCGCAATCAACTGTTTTGACGTAACTTTCCAAACCTTCAAATCTGCGCGCTTCAACGTCGTTGCGTAAAATAATTTTAGGATTGGTGAAAATTTTCTTTAAAGCGGAAGTGATCAGCGGCAATAAATTTTCCATGCCGGCAGTTGAAATTTGGCAAGAAAAAACGTCGCCGAAGCGGTCAATAACCAGACACGGTAAAAAATCGCCTTCAGAATGAATTAGACGATAAAATGGTTTGTTGAAGAATTTTTCACGAAACTTCAACGCCGCTGAAATTTTTTCGATGAAGAAATCTTCGTCAATTTTTTGCTGTGAATTATAACTTAAAATTCGTGCGGAAATCAAGCTTTGCGGGTTGAAATAAGCGATGCCAAAGCTTTGATCTTTTTTAATTACAACCTCAACTAAAGAGCCTTTTTCAAGTTTTTTAATTTCGGAAAAGTTTTCAATTTCATTGGAGAAAATCCACGGATTGCCGTGAACAATACGAATTTCGCTGCGCGTTTTGACGATAATTTTTGGAAGAGGCATGTTTTTGTTTTTTATTTGGAGTGCAACCTGAGTTGAAATGTGAGAGTTCGGTTCTTTCTTTTTTGTTTTGAACGTAGTTCCATTTTCTGGTTATTTAGCTTCTAACTACAATTCTTTTTTTAAATTATTTCGTCACAAACTTTGCTTGTTAAGACTGCCTTTATAAAAAATTTTGCTAACTATTTTATCAGATTGATCACACACAATCTTATCTATTTCACATCGAAAGGATCTAGTAAGTCTGAACTTCAAACCCAAACTCACGATATCATTTTTTATAATCACTACGATAAGTTTTTGCTTATATTGGATAGTGGCATAATTGCCAAATCTGAAAATGTAAAATTTACTCAACCTCAAAAACGAAAATCATATGAAAACCACTGAATATTTCGCCCGACTTGCCACCCAAAACCTACGCCGCGCTGTCGGCAACATTGACGGCCACGAAAGAAAAATCCTCGCCCGCGCCGCCCAACTTCACAAAGAACATGGAATCGAAATCACCCGCGCCCGCGAAATCGCCGATTGCAACAACGCACGATGGGACAGATTTTTGCACCTCGTCACCACCGAGAACATAAGAGTTAATGATGCTTCAAGAATTTTGCGTTATGATTTGGCAAAACAGCAAAGAGTTTTAGAGCTGCACAAAAATAACCAAATAGATCTCTCAGATGCCGAAATAATCTCTGGTTACTCAACAGAAAAACAGCAAGAAATTCTGCAGTTCATAGACAAATACAAGCTAAAATCTACTTACAAAGGTACAATTGCAGCAACTATCTTACCTGTCTTACAACCAAATAACCAAGTAACATCGATTAGTCTTAGGTATCGCCAAATCGGCAAAGAAGGCGCAATAACATTGGCTGAAAGCCTGAAAGATCCAAACTGTAAAGTAACATCGATTGATCTTTACGATAGCCAAATCGGCTTCGAGGGCGCAATAGCATTAGCTGAAAGCCTGAAAGATCCAAACTGTAAAGTAATATCGATTAATCTCTATAATAACCAAATCGGCGATCAAGGCGCAATAGCATTGGCTGAGGCCTTAAAAGACCCAAACTGTAAAGTAACATCGATTGATCTTAACTATAACCAAATCGGCCATCAAGGCGCCAGAGCATTGGCCGAAAGCCTGAAAAACCCAAACTGTAAAGTAACATCGATTGATCTTAACTATAACGAAATCGACAAAAAAATTCATGATCAAATCTATGCTCAATTAACAATAAACCAAGCCAGAGCTGCAAAAGAACAAAAGAAACAAGCGGCACAAAACGCCAGACAATCGTCAGCAAAAAAATCACCAGCAACAAACGAAAAAGAACAAAAAAAAGAATCAGCGGCCAAAGCTGGCATAGATTTGGGAAGTGTTAAAACTGCAGCGAATGTTGTTGCTGCTGATATTTTGCCAACAAATCCATCAACCAATGACGCAGATTCAGAAGAAATTTCTGACGCGGTTTTGGAAGAGATTTTGCGTGAGTTTACGGATGCAGAAATTTTGCAGTTGGTTGGTGCAGAATTGCAAGAGCAGCAATTATCCGCTAAAAAATCCGCTGAAGAATTGGCTAAAAAACAAGAAACATTAAAACAACAAGCATTAAGGCAAGAAGAGTTAAAGCAAGAGCAAGAGGCAGAAAAGTTAAATCGTCAAATAGCAGAAGTTGTGTTGCACAATCAAGATGCAGCAGTTGATTTTGCCAGAATTGTTGAATTGGAAAAAATTGTGCAAAACACCGCTGATCTTTCAGCGGCAAATCAGCAAAGAATTATTCAAGCACAAAGCGAATTATCCGAGATTGATGCCAAATACAAATTAAGTGCTGCTGACCGCGCAGAAATTGATCACATCGCACACAATCCAAAGCTGCAGCAATATTATCAAAGAGCGCAGCGCGCTGTTAACGAAGTTTTTGCCGCGGCGGCGATTATGTCTTCTGGCGAGTTTGCGCAAGAATCTTCTGATCGCGCTAAATTCTTATCGCAGCTTTCTGATATTGCTTCCTCTGTGCCTTTTGCCGCCAGTGTTTTGTCAATTGCCTCGCAAGTGGCAGAACAAGTTGATGGTTCTTTAAGTGTTGGAAAATTGATCAAAATACAAAATCTTAATCCGAGTGGAAATTCTTTAGATGCAGCAATTTTTGCAGAAAAGCTGGCGCGTCGTTTGGCAATTACTAACCAAACAGAAATTGTTAGAAGTGACAGTGAACAAGGCAAAATTTCTGGCATCCTAGATTTTTTTGCACAGGCGCAAAAAAACTTAACCGAAGCTGCGCGCAAGCAAGTTGGTAAAGTTAGTGAAAATTTTGCGCTGGGATTTTTTGGTGAAGAGTTAACGCCAAGTGAAGTTGTGGCGCTGGATGATTGCTGCAAGGTTGTGGATTTTGTTACAGCGAAGAAGGTTGAGGATACTAAAGTTTTGGGAGCAGAGATTAGTCGTGGCAATCAAGATTTGGTGGTTGATCAAATTACCCAAGCTGTTGTGGGTAAAGCGCCGGTGAAAATGACGGTGAAAGTTCCTGCGCAAGTTTCTGTAACAACAACGCAAAAACTGCCAACTCCACCGCAACCAGTTGCAGCTGCTGTTGTTAATATGCCGCCAGCTCCACCACAGCAAAATAATAACGCAGATTTGATGGAGATGATTAAGCAAATGCAAGCGCAGATGGCGGAGCAGGCGCGAATTATTGCTGAACAAGGAAAAACCATCGAAACCTTGAAATCAGAAAAAACTGACAACCAATCAAACAAATCAACAACTTCTGATGTTAGCGTTGGCAAGGCAGGATTGCTGCAAAAACAAAAGCAAGTTCAAGACTTGACTGGCGATCGTCAAAGTGAAAATGCTTCCGCTTTAAGTATATCAGAACAAAGAAGATTAGCCGAGTTGGAAACTCAAGTTAGCCTTTTATCTACAACTGTTGCTAATCATGAAGAAAACATCTCCATACTAGAAAAAAAACCTTCAACCTCTTTAAAATCTTCGGGAACGCAATCTTTAAAAAAATCTTTGGGAATAGGCAGTAAATAAAAAATGGCGCTGTTACAAAAAATTTCTAATTTGTAACAGCGCCAAAAAATTTATGAACCATAACCAGCTTTGTTAGCTATGGTTTTATTGCGGAAGTCAGATTCTAATAAATCGGGAATTGTTCGCAAAGAGCTTTAACTTCAGCTTTGATTTTAGCTTCCAAAGCGGCATTGCCTTCTTCACCGTTTTTCACGAAGCCTTCCAAAACGTCGCAAATCATGTTGCCGATGCGTTCGAATTCAGCTTCTTTGAAGCCGCGAGTTGTTCCAGCAGAAGTGCCGAAGCGCAAGCCAGAAGTTACGAAAGGTGAACGTGGATCGTTTGGAATAGCGTTTTTGTTACAAGTTAAACCAGCGCGTTCCAAAACTTTTTCGGCTTCTTTACCGGTTAAAGTTTCAAGTGGTGTTAAATCAACAACCATCAAGTGGCAATCAGTGCCGCCAGTGGTGATTTTTAATCCACGTTTAACCAGAACTGCAGCCAAAACTTTTGCGTTTGAAACAACTTGTTTAGCGTAAGTTTTGAATTCTGGACGAAGCGCTTCAGCGAAAGCCACAGCTTTAGCGGCGATCACGTGCATTAAAGGGCCACCTTGAAGACCAGGGAAAACGGCAGAGTTAATTTTTTTCGCCAACTCTTCGTTGTTAGTTAAAATCACGCCACCACGTGGGCCGCGTAAAGTTTTATGAGTTGTAGAAGTTACGATATCAGCAACACCGATTGGAGAAGGATAAATTCCGGCAGCAACTAAACCTGCAACGTGAGCCATATCAACCATCAACAAAGCACCAACTTCATCAGCGATGGCACGGAACTTGCTCCAATCAACGATGCGTGGGTAAGAAGAAATTCCGGCAACGATCAGTTTTGGTTTGTGCTGTAAAGCCAACTCGCGAGCTTGATCGTAGTCGATCAAACCATCTTCAGCGCGAATGCCGTATTGCACAGATTTTAACCACATGCCAGAAATAGTACGTTGGGCGCCGTGAGTTAAGTGTCCACCTGCGGCTAATGACATGCCAAGGATTGTGTCACCTGGTTGCAAAAGTGCCAAATAAACTGACATGTTAGCTGACGCGCCAGAGTGCGGTTGCACGTTAGCAAAGTTAGCGCCGAAAAGTTGGCAAAGGCGATCGATTGCAGCTTGTTCAACTTCGTCAGAAAATTCGCAACCGCCGTAATAACGTTTGGCTGGATAACCTTCAGCGTATTTGTTGGTAAATACAGAACCTTGAGCTTCAAGAACGGCGCGGCTGACGATATTTTCAGAAGCGATCAATTCGATTTGATATTTTTGACGATCAAGTTCGTGAGCGATTGATTTAGCGATTGCTGGATCAGAGTCTTTCAAGGAAGAAGAGAAAAAAGTCATAAATTAATAGTTTGGTTAAAGTAAGAGTTATAATCCGAATTTATTGAAGATAAGGCGTTCTTCGATTTTAGAAATTAGGTTTTCAGCGATTGAGATTTTTTCGCTAAGTAAACTTTTAATAAAGCTTTTTTTTGCGCCGATGGAAATGATTTCAACTTTATCGCCGAATTTTTCTTTCATTTTGCTGCGCATGTCACAAACGCCGTCTACAAGTCCGAGTTCAGCAGATTTTTTTCCTGACCAAAATGCCCCTGTAAAAATTTTCTGATCAAGGAAATCGGCATCTCCGAGCAATTTTTCGCCGCGGCGAAAAATTACTAAATCTTTAAAACCTTCAAAAATATCGCGTTGGCAATCTTTCAAAATTTCGATGTTTTCCACTTGTTCAGGCATGAAAGGATCAAGAATCGCTTTGTTTTTTCCTTCGGTGTAAACGCGGCGTTCAACGCCGAGTTTTTTGATGGCTTCAACAAAGCCAAAGCCAGAAAAAATTACGCCGATTGAGCCGATGATTGAAGAATTATGAGCGTAGATTTCATCGCCCGACAACAACAACCAATAACCACCAGAAGCTGCGACATCTTGGGCGAAAGTGTAGACGGGAATTTTTTTCTCTTGGCTGAGTTCACGAATATAGTTATAAATCAACTCAGATTGAACTGGCGAGCCACCCGGTGAGTTGATCGTGATGGCAACTGCTTTGACGTTTTTTAGCTCGAAAGCGCGTTTGATTAAAGGTTCGGAATTTTGGAAATTCAAACCAGATTCAAGTTTTGAATCTTTGCCAATCACGCCAGAAAGGTTGAGGCAAGCGACAGTCATCTTGTCTTTTTTACCGGTAACTTTTTTGTAAATTTTAGAAAAAATGCATTTAGGCATCGGATATCTCTTCGTTTTGATGTTTATTAAAAAATGAAAAATCTTTGATGTTGAACTCTTTATTCATGATTTTTTTGACGTAATTTTGGAAACAGAAAATCAAGAAAACTAACAGAATCAAAGAAACAGAAAGCCATAATCCTTGTGGGCCGAGATATTTCATAACTGCACCTGTGATGAATAATCCACAAATGTTACCAAGTAGATTAAAGCGAGAAAATGCGCTATTTACAGCTAAACGCTGGGTTGGTTTATATTTCTCATTAATCAAAACAACTGCCGGAAGTTTTATACCAGCTAAAGCTCCAAATAACAAAAAGACCAAAATGTGAATTTGTTTATGATTACTGTTAATCAACAAAGATATAGATAGAATTAGAGCAAGCATTGAGGCACTGATCATCATTAATCTGCGATTAAAGACATCTGCAAGATAGCCGATTGGAATTGAGAAAATAGTGCCGAACAAAAGGATCGACAGTAAAATTGAGGCGTCTTCTTTCGTCATGCCAATTTTGATTCCGTAAATGATTAAAAAGGCACTGCAAGAAGACATGGCATAGCTTACGGAAAAGCCAGCAAACATTATTTTTGGTGAGTTTTTTATGTAACGCCAAATCGATATTTTTTTTTCTTCGCGAACGGCACCGTCAACTTTTCTCAAGCGTGATAGTGGCAACATAGATATCAAATAAAAGCCACTGGCAATCGCAAAAGATATGAAGTGATCGGAGGTTTTTAGAAAGTTAATCAAGATCGGGCCCAAGCTATTACCGATTGCGACTAACATTGTGCCGACTGAAATAATAAGAGCTCGCATGTGTGAGGGGGCCAGATCAATCATTATAGTGTTACGCGTAACACCGCATATAAAAAATGAAGTGCCCAAGAAAAAAATGGTAATCAACCACAAGAAATAGTTGAAGTAAAAGAAAGCAAATATGGCGAATATCGCTGATATTGAAGATCCGATATAGATGGTTTTGATTAGACCAGTTTTCCGTCCAAAAGAAGGAAGGAATCTAGAAAAAATAACGCCGGCACCAATTTGGGTGGCTGTCGAAACTGACATTAAAATTTCATTTTTAACGTGAGCCTCAAGTTTTAGTGCAATCATTACCATTAATATTCCGTAGCCGATTGCTGACAAAAATATGGAAGAAAAAATTGCTGAGAGATCGCGAACTAACTCAAGATTCCACTGAAAATCTGCAGTGTTGTTTTCAACGTTCTTGTTGAGGGGAATAGAAGAAAATCCAGTGCCAGAACCGTCGTAGTTTCGTGTTGTAACTTCGCGTTTTGGATGGAAAAACATGGAATCTATTTTATTGAGAAATGAAGTCGTTAGCTGTCAGTAAAGATTTGTTAATAAAATTTACCAACAGCTAACCAGCCAACTTATAACTATATTTTTCTAACGTCAGTTAAGTGTCCTTTAACTGCAGCAGCTGCAGCCATTGCTGGGCTTAGAAGGTGAGTGCGACCACCACGACCTTGACGACCTTCAAAGTTACGATTTGAGGTTGAAGCGCAGCGTTCGCCGAATTCCAATTTATCAGCGTTCATTGCCAAACACATTGAACAACCAGGTTCACGCCATTCAAAACCTGCTGCTTTGAATATTTCATGCAAACCTTCTTTTTCGGCTTGTTCTTTCACCAAACCAGATCCAGGAACGGCCATAGCAAGTTTGATATTTTTAGCGATATGACGACCTTTCAAAATTTCAGCAGCAGCGCGGAAATCTTCGATTCGACCGTTAGTGCACGAACCGATGAAAACTTTGTCGATAACAATTTCTTCAAGAGGAGTTCCAACCTTTAAACCCATATATTCGATTGAACGAGCAACAGCTTCTTGTTTGCCTTTATCAGAAAAACTTTCTGGTGCCGGAACTTTTGCAGAAATTGGCAACACGTCTTCAGGGCTTGTCCCCCAAGTGATTTGTGGCTCGATATCTTCAGCTTTGATGTGAATTTCTTTGTCGTATTTTGCGCCAACATCAGAAAATAAAGTGCTCCAATATTTTACAGCTTTTTCAAACTCTTCACCTTGTGGTGCGAGAGGACGACCTTTTAAATATTCAAAAGTTTTTTCGTCAGGTGCGATCAAACCAGCGCGAGCACCAGCTTCAATTGACATGTTGCAAACAGTCATGCGGCCTTCCATTGACAAATCGCGAATTGCTGAACCAGCATATTCGATAACACAACCAGTTGCGCCAGCAGTACCGATTTTACCGATCACAGCCAAAGTGATGTCTTTTGCAGTAACGCCTTGGCCGAGTTTTCCTTCAACGCTAACTAAGAAATTTTTAGCTGGTTTTTGGATCAAGGTTTGGGTTGCTAAAACGTGTTCAACTTCAGAAGTGCCGATACCAAAAGCCAAAGCGCCAAAGGCACCGTGAGTTGAAGTGTGAGAGTCGCCACAAACAATAACCATTCCTGGTTGAGTCAAGCCTTGTTCAGGGCCAACGATGTGGACGATACCTTGTTTTTTGTCGTCTAAGTCAAAATATTTGATGCCGAATTCGCGGCAGTTTTTTTCCAAAGTTTCAACTTGAATACGAGAAGTTGTGTCTTTGATGCCAGCAGTTCCGTTACCGCGGTCAGCTGTCGTTGTTGGAACGTTATGATCAGCAACAGCCAGATGAGCTTCTGGGCGGCGCGGTTTTCTTTTTGCCATGCGCAATCCTTCAAAAGCTTGCGGTGAAGTAACTTCGTGAATTAATTGACGATCAACGTAAATGACTTGTGAAGAGCCGTCGTCAGAGACGAGATGCAAATCCCAGATTTTATCGTAAAGAGTTTTAGGCGCAGAATTATTTGTTGCTGAGTTAGTCATTTTATTTTTTTGGAAAAAATGTTTAAGAGATGTGATGCGCCTAAGATCTATGACCAGTTTATTTTTTGCAATCCATTATTTTATTCAGCGTTATTTGGCTGAGTAATTTTTTAGTTCTTTTTGGGCGTTGGCGAAATCTTTTTTAAATTCGGCGTTTTGTAATAACTTACTGTAAACAACTTCAGCTAATTTTTTACCCGCAACAATATCGCTTGGAAAATGTTCTCCGATCAAAACTCGTAACTGTAAAATTTCGTCAGTTTTACTGATGAATTTATTTTTTTGCTCCGGCAATAAAGATTCGATAATATAAGACAAAACATAAAGTTTTGAGGCATGACCACTTGGATAAGAATAAAAACGGTCAGTTTGACCAAGAGCTTTTATTTTGGAGCTAACTTGATAAGGATGGGCTGAGTGCCAGTGATCTTTCATTCGATCTTTTACTTCTTGAGCAGTAACGCGAGTTTTAACTAAGAGTGTGAAAAATTGCGGATATTTTTGTGTGGTTAAATTGGGATCAACAAAAGCAACGAATTTATCAACTTCAATCGCGAACTGATTTTTAGCATCCGCAATATTTTGTTTAGTGGCATTTTTTTGTAACTTTATTATCTCCTGAATTTCGCGTTGTTTCTCTAAATTTTGTGCTGATTTCGGTGCTTCCAAAACATTAAATTCTATTGTGCTAGCTTCGAAATATGGCGTAATTTTTTGTCCTAAATTCGCTGCGTTAGAGTTATTTGGTGCGAGAAAAGACAATATGATTAAGAACAATATTGGCATTTTGATATTTGATGATTGTTATTTTTCAGAAGACGGATTTTTTGTTGGTAAAAATTAATACAATATTGTCTACGGCTTGCCAAAAAAATATTGGTGTTTAATTTGACGCAAGATTTTATTCCTCATTTTTAAATCCCAATCTCTCAATTACAAAAAATGGCCGGCCATTCTCAGTTTGCGAATATTAAGCATCGTAAAGGTGCGCAAGACGCTAAAAAAGCCAAACGCTTTACTAAAATTCTGCGTGAAATTTCTGTTGCTGCAAAAAGTGGTCAACCTGATCCTGAGTTTAATCCGCGTTTACGCAATGCTATAATTGAAGCGCGTACCAACAACATGCCGAAAGATCGTATTGACGCTGCAATTAAAAAAGCGTCGGTCGGCACTGATACTGAAAATTTCGAAGCAATTCGCTACGAAGGCTACGCGCCCGCTGGAATCGCAATTATTGTTGAAGCTTTGACCGACAACCGCAACCGCACAGCATCAGAAGTGCGCAGCATTTTTACCAAAGCTGGTGGAGCTTTGGGCGAAACTGGTTCGGTGAATTTCATGTTTGATCACGTCGGCGTTATTCAATTTGAAGGCAAAGTTGCGTCTGAAGAACAAATGTTCGAAGTTGCTTTGGAAGCTGGTGCCGAAGAAGTTGAATCTTCAGCTGACATTCACGTTGTTATTACTTCGATTGAGAATTTTGGCGCAGTTCGTGACGCTTTGATTGAAAAATTCGGTGATCCAATCTCAGCCAAGTTTGACTGGAAAGCAAAAACTACCAACGAAGTTTATGATCTTGAACAAGCCCAAAAATTAATGAAAATGATTGATGCGCTGGAAGATTGCGACGACGTTCAAATGGTGACGGGAAACTATGTATTTACTGATGAAGTAGCACAAAAATTATAACTTAAAAAACAATAAAATGAAAAATATCGAAATCACTCCGCAATTAGTTAAGGACCATAATTTAACTGAAAGCGAATACGAAAAAGTTAAAGAAATCTTGGGCCGTGTTCCAACAATTACTGAATTGGGCATTTTTTCAGCTATGTGGTCTGAGCATTGTTCTTACAAATCAACTAAGAAGCATTTGAAAACCATGCACACTAAAGCGCCATGGGTTATTTGCGGTCCGGGTGAAAATGCTGGTGTGATTGATATTGGCGATGGTCAAGCTGTGGTCTTTAAAATGGAAAGTCATAACCATCCTTCTTTTATTGAGCCTTACCAAGGTGCTGCAACTGGTGTTGGTGGAATTTTGCGTGACGTTTTCACTATGGGTGCGCGTCCTGTTGCCAATCTCAACGCTTTGCGTTTTGGCGATATTGATCATCCAAAAACTAAACAATTAGTTAATGGCGTAGTACACGGAATTGGCGGTTACGGAAATTGTATTGGTGTTCCTACTGTTGCTGGTGAAGTTACTTTCGATAAAAGTTACAATGGAAATATCATTGTAAATGCCATGACTGTTGGTTTGGCTGATTCGAATAAAATATTTTATTCAGCAGCTTCGCAAGTTGGTGCTTCTGTAGTTTATGTTGGTTCAAAAACTGGTCGTGATGGCATTAATGGCGCGGTTATGGCATCAGACGAATTCAAAGAAGGTGATGAAGACAAGCGTCCGACAGTGCAGGTTGGTGATCCTTTCGCGGAAAAGTTATTGCTCGAAGCTTGTATGGAATTGATGCAAGAAGATGCCATCTTGTCGATTCAAGATATGGGTGCTGCAGGTTTGACTTCATCTTCTTTTGAAATGTCTGGCAAAGGTGGAACAGGTATTGAGTTGAACTTAGAAAAAGTTCCACAACGCGAAACTGGCATGACGCCTTACGAAATTATGTTGTCAGAATCACAAGAACGTATGTTGATGATTTTGAAGCCAGAAAAAGAAGAGTTGGCGAAAAAAATATTCGAAAAATGGGGTCTAGATTTCGCAGTGATCGGAATTGTAACCAACACTGGTCGCGTAGTAATCAAAATGAATGGCGAAGTTTACGCTGACATTCCGTCAGCTCCACTTTCAGAAGAAGCTCCGGAATATGATCGTCCTTGGATTTAGGATTGATTTATAATTCTTTCAAAAAAGAGCTGGTTTGCAGAAATCAGCTCTTTTTTTTGTGTAATTTAAAAAGTTATTTTACGCAGATTTTAATGTATCACTTTGTGTGAAAGTCTTGTCGTTTCTTGACTAAATGATACTTGTCACTGTTTTATTAGCAGAAATTATTTCCTTCAGCTATTTCACAAAAACTACTAATGCCAGCTTCAGCCAAAATTATCCAATTTAAAGAACAGATTTCTTCTCTTAATCACACACAAATCACTAGTTTGGTGAATTTGGTTTTGGATAAAAATAAGCAAGATCATAAGATTCAATTCTCAGATGAATTCCAACATTACTTAAATTTTTGGAATGAAGTTCATGAAAAAGATATTCCTTTTAGAGCGGAAGAAGTTGAACAAACGATGGATCTTTTTTATGCAACGTTTCGTCGTGATGATTTTACAAATGGTCGAGGTTTCTCTACATACCTTGTTAGTTTTATAGATTCAGATCGAAAAAGAGTTGCGGATTTGATGAGAAGATCATGCAAGATTCTAGGTGTTGTGCAGCAGAAAGATAGCGATTCACAAAATCAATTTTTTCAGTCTTTTCCTCCACAATTACAGGATTTGCAATGTTTAGATGGGACTTTGGAAAGAGTTGAAATCATTGAGCGCGATCTCTTTGCAAGAAAAGATTTAGAGTTGTTCGTTGAGGCTCATAAAACCGCAATGCAAAATGCAGCAGATTTTTTGAAAAATGATGTTTATGAAGGTAACCAAGTTCATTTGATAAAATATCTTGAATATACATTTGGAATTGGAGACCAAAACTCAATTCATGCTCAATCTCAAATTCCTTTTTATAAATCTGTCGAGCTTTATCAGGAATATAGCCAGAGTTTTAAATATTTTTTACTGAAAAAATTCGATGCAGAAATTGAGGAAACAAAGAAAGATATTCGCCAGAGAATTGATTTTGTTGAAGATATTTTTGATGTTTCAAATCCGCGATATTTTGTAGAAGTAAATAGCGCTTTGAAGGTTCTAAACAGTAATGGTTTAAATCTTTTTAAAGAAGATGAAGAGGAAAATGATAGATTCGTGATTGATCAAGATGCACTAAAAGAATTGGCCGAAAATCATCCAGCAATTGGTTTTTTTGATTCGCAAGAAGTTCAACAGACTTTGGCAAGAACTAAACTAATTACGTTTCTTGATGAGGAATCTCAGAAATATCAGCAACAACAAGCTGAACTACGGAAAGATTTTTTATCTAATCCGAGTCAGTTTTTTTTAATCGATAGTGAAGAAAAATTTCTGAGTTTGATAAATCCAAGGCAACAATATCCAGAAATGATTTCTGACAAAATGTTTGCTTTTGACCATTTATGGATGGCGGGCGAATATCTTTTGTCTGCTCCGAATCATTTTTTTGTTTTAGTGGTTCGTAGTTTAAATGAATCAGATCCGGATTTTTTTGAAAAATCAAAAATTGAGCTAACACATTTTTCACCTTTAATTTGCGAAAAAATTGATCGTATTGAAAGTAATTATCGAAGATTAATCCAAAGTTCTGTTTACTCAGATTTAAGTCATATCATCACAATGTCAGAGATGATTAATCTTGGTTTTCCTTCTGAAATAGTTAAGTCGCAAATAATAGAACTAAGTAGAGACAATAATCGTGAATGGTATTTACTCGAAAATGCTGAAGAAAATTATCAGAAACAATTAATGTCAGCTTTGATTGCCCGTCCAGATGCAGAAGAAGTGATCGATTGTTTAATTGAGAATAAAATCGAATGTGAAGAGGAGCGTTTATTTTTTGGAAAATTATTAGGTGTTGTCTCCAAAAGTAGTAATATTGACCTTTGCCGTCATTTATTTGAGAAACTATCTCATAATTTGAGATATCTAGAAGATTCGAACTTTTTTTATAACATTACCTCTAAAAATAGGTTCGAACTTATCCCTGATATTGCAGACTTCATGGATGGTAACCCGCAACTTATCACCAAAGAAGATCTTATCAATGCAGTTAAGTTCGGTTCTGTTGATTTCATTAAATTTTACTCGGAAATATTAGCGCCTACAAAATCAGAATATTTTCAACTCTGTGTTGCAGCGATTAGTTCTAATCAGTTCAGAAGCTTTAAAGAGCTTATTTCTAAAGAGCCGGACGTTATTAATCTTAAAGATTCTTACGACAATAATTTACTGCATCATCAAGCTGCAAAAAAACGAGAAAGCTTTTTGGTAGAAACCTATAATGTTTGCCAAACAGTATTTCCAAACTGGCAGGATTTGTTGAAAGAATACGCATATTCCAAAAATAAATCAGGAATTACTCCCTTTGATGTTTCGGTTAAGCTTGATGATGTTGAGGCGATCAAAGTTATGATGGATAAATTTGGTGTAGATCCCTTAATTCTTGATGAACATGAATTCAATCAGGCATTGAAAGCGATGATGAATAGAAAAGAAAAAGTCGTAACAGAATTTGTCGAAAGAGGAATTTATAAGGAAATTTATGCAGATGCTGGCGGCATAATTTTCGCTTTATTAAAAAATAAACTAAAAGATGAAGCGGTTTTTTTAATTGAGTGTGGCGAGGACATCAACCATTGTTACCAACAAAATGGAGGCAATACAGTTCTCCATGCAGTTATGCTTTCGGAAGATGTAGAAGATAAAGCAAATATAATCTCATTACTGATTTCACTGGGAGCTGATCTAACAATAAAAAATAATGAAGGTTTAAATCCTCTCCAAATTTTGTTATTAAAGGGAAGCTTAGAAGAGCAAAACGCTTTTATAGAGAGTTTTGCAAAGTTTTTCCATGAGAAGAATATTGAGAGGTTGCAAAACTTTATTAGTGCAGGTCTTGATCCCAATATAGTGGACAGGGAAGGAGATATTTTGCCGCATAATTTTATTAGATCTGTTATAAGCGGAAATTTATCTGAGCATGATATTTACGATAAAGAAATAGATAATTTTATAAATCAATTCGACAATTTAGGCTTCGATTTCACAAAGAGAAACCACCAAGGTTTTACCTATGATTATCCTTTATTGAGTAATGAATATCCGACATATTTACATTCTTTACCAGCTCAGCGTTTTAATTTCTTGTTCTACGAGGCAATATTAAGAAAAAATTTGGAAGGTTTAGAACTGCTATGTGAAAGTTCTAAGATAAGAACTATGGGTGAACAGCCAACTGATTCAGAAAATATTTTTTGTAAAAATTTTAATTCTTATCTTGATTTCGCGCGTGAAAATAAAATTGGTCAAAACGTCGTAGAATTTATAGAAAATAAAGCACTGGAATTTCAAATTGTGCGTGAAAATAATTCCGAAGTAAAAGCCATTCAAAATAAAAGTGAGCCACAAAACCAGACGGTTCGTGATTTTGTTTTGGGTTCAAGTAATGATGAAAAGGTTTTGCCTCCAAGCACTGAGCCAATTAAATCTTCTTCAAAACATATTTCTCAGCAAAATCCATCAAATGATAACTCAAAATCCCGATGAAAAATTTAGAAACATTTAATTCAGAAATTTTGGTAGAAAATTTTATTCAGGCTGCTGTTGCCGGTAACTTAGAAGAGGTAGAAAAATTGTTAGCTGAGAGCCAAGTTAATATAAATGACCAAAATGAATTTGGCCAAACTGCTTTAATACAATTATGTAAACCGAGTTTATCCAAAGCTCTTTATCCTCAATTCGTGCCGAGTTATACAGTTACCTCAAAATCTGATATGGTTAAATATTTTTTGAGAAATGGTGCTAATCCAGAAATTGCTGAAAATAATGGCTACCAACCAATTCATTGGGCAGCCATGTATGGTTTTGATGATATTATAAAAAATCTATTAGATGCTAAGAGGGATTTAATAAACTCTGAGGTTGCGGGTTGGAATCCAATATTGCTCGCTGCTCATCATAACAAATATAAAGTTGTTAGAACTTTGATTGAGAATGGTGCTGATATCAACTCAAGTGTTAATGTTAAAGGTAAAGAATATTCCGTTACAGATATAGCCGCAAAAATTACAAATGAAGAAAGTAGAGAAAAAATGCTAGGCTTAATTAATTCTCAAAAAACAGTTTTTGCTGTTAGAGCCGCAGTTGCAGAGCAGTTGGCGGAAAAATTTAGAGAAATCAGATAATAAAACTCACCTGCAGCTAATTCGATAAAATAATTCCTCTCATAAACATAATAAATTACGTTTTACCAGAATTTATGGATCATCAACTAAAATCGCCATGTTTGAAATATCGCAAAGATATAGATGGGCTTAGAGCCGTAGCAATTTTGATCGTCGTTTTTTTCCACGTTTTTAATTTTGGTGGTGGTTTTGTAGGGGTTGACGTTTTCTTTGTTATTTCCGGCTTCTTAATTTCGACTATTATCTTTAAAGGATTGGATTCTGGCAATTTTAGTTTTGCAGATTTTTACGCGAGGCGAACTAAGAGAATATTTCCAGCGTTGTTGCTGATCTTCTTGTTTTCTATGGTTGCCGGCTGGTTTGTGCTTTTTCCTATCGAATATATCAACTTAAACAAAACCATATTTCGCGCTTCTTACTTCGTTGCCAATTTCCACTTTTTAAAACAAAGCAGTGACTATTTTAACAACGCTGCCGACGTTATTCCTTTATTGCACTTGTGGTCACTTTCTGTGGAAGAGCAATTTTATGTAGTTTGGCCATTGGTTTTGTGGATATTGTACAGATTTAGAATTGATGTGCTGAAATTTGCTGTAGTAATGGCAATCGCTTCTTTTTCTTTTTGTTTATATAAAACTTTTAACAACCAAATGGCGGCATTCTTTTTGCCGCAAAGTCGCTTTTGGGAACTTTTAATCGGCGCGATTCTAGCTCGAGTTAATGAGCGCAGACAACAGATCATAGATTGCTTAAACTTGGGCAAAGTAACTGAACAAAAGTTTGTGAATTATCTCTCTTTTGTCGGTGTGACTTTGTTGATTGTTGCAGTTATGACATTGACAAAAGACAAGAATTTCCCCGGTGCTTGGGCATTACTTCCGACTGTTGGAACTGCCTTGATTATTTTTGCCGGATCGCAAGCTTGGTTTAACAAAAATATACTACAAAACTCAATTCTAGTTTGGTTTGGCTTAATCAGCTTTCCGCTATATTTATGGCATTGGCCACTTTTGTCATTTTTAGAAATTATCGAAAATAAATCGCCAACTTTATTGGCAAAGTTCTTGATAGTTTTGCTCTCGATTTTGCTTTCTTGGCTAACCTATAAATTTGTTGAAACTCCTATTCGCTTTGGCAATCACTCTAGAAAAAAAGTGATTGCTCTGTCTATTCTAATGATCCTTTTCACTATTTTGGCTGGCTGTCTTTACAGAACTAACGCCGTAGAAGTTTATAAAAAAGATGCTCGTGATTTGATGCGTAGTAACTCAATGATATGGGATTACGAAACTTGCAGCTCCTTTAATATCGATAGAAAAGGTATAATTTGTTTAGCGAACTCACCACAACCAAATGTTTTGATAGTGGGAGATAGTCATGCCACAGCTTTGAACAGTTCGGCATATTTAAAGAAATCGCATTTATCAACTTTGACGCTTTCGGCTAACAGTTGTTTACCCTTTGACAAATATGCTGCAGATCACAATTTCGGGGATGATGATTGCAGAAAATTATCAGTTCAAATTGAAAATGCTGTTAAGAATATTGCGTCAATCAAAACTGTGATGATCTCGACTTATTCCCCTCAAGAATCCGATTTCGCAAAATACGATTTTTTTGATCCTAAAATAAAAGATCCCAAATCGATTTTCCTCAATGGTTATAGTGATTTTGTCGCCAAACTGATTGCACTTGGTAAAAATGTTATTTTCGTAGTCGACGTGCCTAAACTAGAACAAGATCCTAAAAAATGTGTAGCCAGAATATTCAAGGAAGTTCCAGCTTATGATTGTAAAGTGGCAAAAAGTAAGGTTTTAGAAAATGAAAAATCTTACCGAAAAATAATCGAAGAGATTAAAAGAAGAAATCCGCAAATGATTTTGTTCTACAGCTCAGACGTTTTCTGCGATTCTAATCATTGTCATGGTAAAACTTCGGATAACTTATTTTATTATGATAAACATCATTTGAGCGTTTCTGGTAGTAAAAAATTATTAAATGCCATTGCAGCAAAACATCATGATTTAACAAAAATTAGTTCTGATGAGCATTAAAAAATTATCTAACTCACTTTATCTACAAGTTCTGCTCGCAGTAATTCTGGCTATTATCTTTGCTATTTTAGCACCAGATTCAGCGCAAAAAATGAAGCCGCTTGGTGATGGTTTTATAAAGTTAGTTAAAATGTGTATTCCGCCAGTAATTTTTTGCACGATAGTTTTAGGAATTGCTGGTAGCGCTGATTTAAAAAAAGTCGGAAAAATCGGCTTCGTCACTTTGGTTTACTTCGAAATTTTAACCACAATTGCTTTGGTAATTGGTTTAGTAGTCGCCCATTTTTTAAAGCCGGGAAGCGGGATGAATATTGATCCGGCAACTTTGGATGCGTCAACTTTGGCAGTTTATTCAGCGCATCAATCTTCGTTTGTTGATTTTATTTTAAATATAATTCCAAAAACAGTTTTTGAAGCTTTTGTTTCTGGAGAAATATTGCCGATTTTACTCGTCGCTTTGTTGTTCGGATTCGCCCTAACTGCTTTGCAAGAACGCGCCAAATCAGTGTTGAACGCGATTGAAGAGATCTCGCAAATTCTTTTTAAAATTATTTCCTACATTATGAAACTAGCGCCAATTGGCGCTTTCGGAGCAATGAGTTTCACGATGGGAAAATACGGAATCACAACTTTGATGCCTTTGCTTAAAGTGATGATCAGCTTTTACGCAACTTGCGCTTTATTTGTTGTGTTTATTCTTGGTTTGATCATGAAGTTTTGCGGCTCAAGCATTTTCAAACTTTTATTGCACATTAAAGAAGAGATTTTTTTGGTGTTGGGAACTTCATCTTCAGAATCAGCTTTGCCAAATTTGATGAAAAAAATGGAAGATTTTGGTTGCAAAAAATCGGTTGTCGGATTGGTAATCCCTTCAGGCTATTCCTTCAATCTTGATGGAACTTGTATTTATTTTACCATGGCCATTATCTTCCTCGCGCAAGCCTTCAATATCGATCTTTCAACTTCGCAAATCATCAGCGTGATTATTGTTTTACTGGTTACTTCCAAAGGTGCCGCTGGCGTTACGGGTAGCGGATTTGTTACTTTGGCTGCAACTTTGGCAGTAGTTCCAACTGTTCCGGTTGCAGGTTTAGCGCTGATTTTGGGAATTGATCGTTTTATGTCGGAAGCTCGTGCATTGACAAACTTAATTGGAAACGCTGTCGCCACAGTAGTAATTTCAAAAATTAAGCTTTAAAAAATTAGCCAATTCCTTTTCTTCATTTTCAATTCACTAAAATATGGTTTTTAGCTCGAACATCTTTTTGTTCCTATTCCTGCCTTTGACGCTGATTTTATATTTTGCTTTGCCAGAAAAATTGGTCGGCAAAAAATATAAAAACTATCTGCTTTTAGCAGCTAGCTTGCTTTTCTATTCTTGGGGCGAAGCGCATTATTTGTGGCTTTTGATGTTGTCAATTTTGGGCAATTATTGCGCCGGAATTTTTATCGAAAAAAACAAGCAAAAATGGCTTATTGCTATTGCCGTTGCTTTCAACTTAACACTTTTAGCATATTTCAAATACGCCAATTTTTTGATCGAAAATCTCAACCAAATTCTGCCTTTCCAGCTAACTTTTGACAAAGTTCATTTGCCGATCGGGATTTCATTTTTCACCTTTCACGCCATTTCTTACTTGGTCGATATTTATCGCGGTAAATGCAAAGCGCAGAGAAGTTTTGCCGAGTTAACACTTTACATTGCGTTCTTCCCACAGTTGATCGCCGGCCCGATTGTGCGTTACAATTTTGTAGAAAAATATTTGCATTATCGTCGTCACAACGCCTTTTTCACTTCTTATGGCGTGCGTCGTTTTATCATCGGTTTAGGAAAAAAAGTCATTATCGCCAATCCTTTGGGTGAGTTGGCTGATGCTATTTTTGCTTTGCCGCAAGATGGCTTGAGCACTTCTTTGGCGTGGATCGGAATTGTTTGTTACACTTTGCAAATTTATTTCGACTTCTCGGGATATTCTGATATGGCTGTTGGTTTGGCGCGAATTTTTGGATTTAAATTTCCAGAAAACTTCAACTACCCATATATTTCACGTTCGATCAAAGAATTTTGGCGTAGATGGCACATGTCGCTTTCTGCTTGGTTCCGCGACTATGTTTATATTCCTTTAGGCGGCAATCGCGTTTCAAATTCGCGGCAATATTTCAACTTAGTTTTAGTGTTCTTCTTGTGTGGTTTGTGGCACGGAGCAAGCTGGAATTTTATCATTTGGGGCATGTTCCACGGCTTCTTTTTGGTAGCGGAACGTTTAGTAATATTTAAGAAAAATTTCGTTGCTAAACCAGCGGCAATTATTTTAGCGCACAGCTACACTTTATTAGTTGTAATGGTTGGCTGGGTTTTCTTCCGCAGTGCTGATTTAACACAATCAACTCACTATTTACAGACGATGTTTTCTTACGTAACGGTTGAAGGAACTACGCTCGACATCTCTAAATTATTACGTTCACATTTTGTTTGGATGTCGTTTGCTTTGGCTTTAATTGGCTTGTCGCCATTGGTTAAAAATTTTGCGACTCAAATGATTCGTAAAAACAAAACTTTTTTTGTCGTATCAGATATTTTTTTAGTCGTAGTTTTATTGTTCGTGATTGTGCGTATTTCCGCAGCAACTCATAATCCATTCATTTATTTTCAGTTTTAGCGATGAAACAAAATAAGATTCTAATTTGCCTTTTTACCTTGATTTTGCTTATTCCAACTTTGGACAGCATTTTTGATTTTTCTCCGGTAAAGCAACTTTTTGAAAAAAGAAAACAAGCCCAGATGCCGCAAAAACCACAATCCTTTACCGAAGTTTTAGCCTTTCCGCGTGCTTTCGATGCTTTCTTCAATGATAATTATGGAATGCGAAAAAGTTTAATCACTTGGCATAGCAAATTGATGGATAAGTTTTTTGATGAATCGCCAAGTTCCCGTGTGGCTGTTGGCTTAGAAGGTTGGTATTATTTCGATAATTATAATTCAATTTTGGATGCAGAAGGTCGCGCGCCGCTATCTGACGAATTGGTTGAACGTGGTGTTGAGCATTTTGCTAAAAATCGTAAACAAGTTGAAGATTCTGGTATGAAATATTTGCTCATAATTGCCGCAGATAAAACCACGATTTATCCGGAATTTTTACCAGATTATATTCATCCAACTCCGCTTGGCACACATCGTATCGATAAATTTTTAGAAGCTTTGATTAAGAAATATCCTGATTTTCCAGTTGTTGATGCCCGTCCAATTTTGTTGCAAGCAAAGTTGAAAGAAAAAGTTTATCAAGAGACTGACACGCATTGGAATCGTCGTGGCGCTCACGCAACTTACATGGTGATGATGAAAAAATTAGGCATTACTCCTAATCCACGCAGTAAATTCAAAGACATCGCCGAAGAATGGATTAAAGGCGATATTTCTGATATTATGGGCAATGATGCCAGCAATTTGAATTATGAATTAGAGCCGAAATTCCGTGAAACAATTACGCCAGTAGAGCCAACTGATTTTGAAAAAACTTTTTTCCATAATCCGACGATTTTTGAAAATGAGAATAAAAATTTACCGCGTCTTTTTGTCTATCAAGACTCTTATTTCGGTGATCTTTTCCGTTTTGTTTCGCAACATTTTTCTTATGCATTTTTTACCAATCAATATCCTTGCGACATAGATATTGAGTCTGTAAAAAAATATCGTCCAAACATCGTTATGCAGGAATTTTGGGAAGGTCGCGTTGAGCACATTCTCGGAACTTGTAGTAAATAGGATTTAACTCCTCACTTCTTTTTTTTTATGTTTCTTCAAAATCTTAAAACTCTTATTCAATCGCCTAATTTAGCTTCAAAAAAATGGATCTACGAACAGTACGATTCGCAAGTGATGAACGACACAATCTATACAAAAGGCGATGCCGCAATCGTTCGTGTTCACGGCACAAATAAAGCTTTGGCGATGACTGCAGATTGCACTCCGCGCTATGTTGAAGCTGATCCATTTGAAGGTGCGAAACAAGCGGTTGCTGAAACTTATCGCAATATTTCAGCAGTTGGTGGCAAACCTTTGGCAATCACAAACTGTTTGAATTTCGGCAACCCACAAAAACCAGAAATCATGGGCCAAATTGTGCGCGCCATCAACGGTATTACTGAGGCGTGCAAAGCTTTGGATTATCCAGTTGTTTCGGGAAACGTGTCACTTTACAACGAAACTGATGGTAAAGCGATTCAACCAACTCCGGCAATTGGGGGAGTTGGCTTATTAAAAGATATGAGCAAAAGATGCGATGCTTCTTTTAAAAGAGCAGGCGATGAAATTTTTGTTATCGGTAAAACTACAGGACACATTGAAACCTCGCTTTTCGAGCAAGTTATTTTGAAAACTGAAAGCAAAAAAAATCCGCCGAAAGTCAGTTTGGAAGACGAAAAGAAACATGGTGAATTTGTTCGTGAATTGATCGAAAACTCTGAAATTAATGCGTGTCATGATATTTCTGACGGCGGTTTGTTGGTTTCTTTATTTGAAATGTCGAGTGAATCTTTGGGTTGCCAAGTGGATTATTCAGCTTTAATGCAAAATTCTGCAGCTGATTTAAATCATATTCTTTTTGGTGAAGATCAATCACGTTATGTTGTCGCTATTGATTCTGCTTTGTCAGCTGATTTCAAAAAGAAAGCAGAAAAAAAAGGAATTTCAATTTTCAAAGTTGGAACAGTAATCAAAGAGAAAATCAAAATTGATGCTGAAGAAATTTCAGTAAAAGATTTGCGCAACTTAAATGAAGCAGTTTTTCCAAAGCATTTTTCTTAAAATAAATGATTGCCTCGAAAGCTTTTAAATATACGGCTTTAACTCTAAAAATTTTGGAAAAAGTTTTAGGTTCAAAGTTTTCGGTTGAAGGAATTGAAAAATTGCCCAATCAGCCAATTCTTTTCGTAGGTAATCATTTTACTCGTTTCGAAACTTTTGTTGTTCCCTACATAATTTATAAACATACTGGCCGCCAAGTCAGATGTTTGGCTGATTCTGGGTTATTTCACGGCGGTCTCGGTAAATTCTTAAGTTCAGTTGGCACAATTTCGACTCGTGATCCTCAGCGCGACAACAAAATACTCAAAGATTTGATGACAGCGAGCTATGACTGGATGATTTATCCAGAAGGCAGCATGATCAAAAGCAAAGAAATCAAATTAGATGGTCGATTTATCAATTATACGCCAGACCGCGTCGGTCCTGTAAGAACTGGTTCAGCAGTTATGGCTTTGAAATCGCAACTTTATCGCAATGATTTCAACGAAGCTTTCGCTAATAAAAAAGAAGAGCTTTTGAAAAAGTTAGAAGATGAAATTGGCATAAAATATGACGAAAAATTCAAGAATATAAACACTTACATAGTTCCCGTAAATATCAGCTATTACCCGATTCGTCCCGGTGAAAATAAAATCAAAGAAATGGCTTTGCGTTTTATCAAAAAAATTCCGTCGCAAATTTCGGAAGAGTTAGAAATTGAAGGAAATTTATTGTTGGAATCGGAAATTAATTTGCATTTTGGTCAGCCAATCAATGTCGCAGATTATTTAAAACCAGTGCGTTCCTTGATCAGCCAAGTGCCTTTGATTAAAGACGAAACTAAAAACAACTTTATTTTAAAATATTTCAAATACCGCCTAACTCATGATTTTATGGATCGCATTTATAGCGATCTGCAAATAAATTTTGATCATATTTTTAGCGCTATTTTGCATAAATTAAATGATGCTGAAATTGCGATAGATCACTTTAAACGTATAATTTATTTGTCAGCTCTTAGGATTGATCAACGCAAATATCGCATAAATCAAAGCATAAGAGAGGAAAATCTTTTCCGCATGTTTATTGATGAGCCTCATAAAGAATTCGATAGTGTTTTTGAATTAGCTAAAAAACAAAATCTTATTACTGAGATTGAAGGTGGAAAAATTCGAATTAATAAAAATAACATCAACAAAAAGTATGATTTTCACGAAATTAGACGAGAAAATACGCTAAATGTTATCGCGAATGAATTATTCTTATTAGAAGATTTTACTATTACTATCGTCAGAAATACCAAGCTATCAGAAGATGTTTCGCGAGTTCGTGTTTTCGAAGAGATAATGGAGCGCGATTTGGCTGAATATGATCATGATTACTCTAAATTTTATGATCCGAAGTTTTCTAAGGAAAAAAGCGTTGGTTCACCTTTCTACTATGAGTCAAACTCTGCAGCTTCTGCCAAAGTTCGACAAACAGGAGTTTTGCTGTGTCACGGTTATAAATCAGCTCCTAAAGAAATGCATGATTTAGCAAAGTTTATTAACGGTTTTGGTTTTAAAACTTATGGTGTGCGTTTAAAAGGTCACGGAACTGCTCCGATAAATATTAAGGAAGTTTCTTGGCAAGATTGGCAAAATTCAATGCAACGTGGATATGCAGCGCTTCGTAATTTATGTAATCGTGTAGTCATTGTAGGTTTTTCAACTGGCGGTTTGCTTGCTTTAGTGTGTGCATCAAAGAAGCAAAATTTAACTGGAGTTGTTTCAATAAATTCAGCTTTAAAATTGCGAGATATCCGTGCACGTTTTGTTCCCGGAATCAATTTATGGAATGAACTTTTGGATAAACTAAGTATCGAAAAGTCAAAGATGGAATATATTGATGACCAACCAGAAAATCCTCACATAAATTACAGTCGTAACTATTTAATTGGTGTGGAGCAGTTGGAAAGATTGATGCAGGTTTGCGATGATAATTTGGATAAAGTTGTTGCTCCTACGTTGGTAATACAGTCAAAACGTGATCCTGTAGTTAATCCAATTAGTGGAAAAATGATTTTTGAAAAGATTAGATCAGAAAATAAAAAAATATTTGAACCAGATTTTGATAATCACTGCGTTATAACTGGAAAAAATAAGGAAGAAATTTTTGAAATAATAAAAAGTTTTTTTGCTAAGTTAAATTTGTTGTAAAAAATATAACAAAATTTAGTTAATTTCCTCCAAGTAATCTTATCACTAAAAAGTTTTTACTCTCACTTCTTCCTCATAATGAAAAGTAAATTTACAAAAATTCTTTCTCCTGAAAAAGAAAAAGATGACCACGAACATGACGATGAATCAACTGAGAACGAAGAAGGATCAGAAGTTGATGCTGGTGGCCCCAGTATAGCTACAAGCAAAAAAAATAGAGTTATTATAATTGCTGCTGCGTCTGTTGTTATCACCATTATTGTGTATTTTCTTTTTTTCAAAGAAGGAGAACCAGAAAAAATTCCTGAGAAATTACAAGAAGTTGTGGTTCCTCCCACTAAAAATGTTGCTTCAGATGAAAGCGGTAAAACTTCACCCTTTGAAATAGATTTGCCTAGCGAAAATTCTAAATTAGAGGATGAAATTTTGGATAAACCAGCAGTTCCTCAGATTCCTCTTTTGCCGGATAGTGCACAAAATAATTTGCAAAATGATCCTTCACTAACTCCACCTCCGGTGCCACAAATGCCAGGAGGAGTGCCAGTTAATCAAATTCCTCAGCCACAAGGTCAAAATCAAAATGAGCCGATTCCCAATGCTCCAAATAATGTTTCTCAAGGTAATGAAAGAAAACAAGAACCACCAAAAGATGTAGACCCAAGATATTCACCAATCATTGTATTCTCTGGAGGTGCTGCAGGACCAGATCTTGGAATTGGATATGAAAAAAACATTGTGAATTTAAACGAAGATCCGATCGCAAAGTTGGATAAGCTTAAACCAGAAGTTAGAACTTCAATTGTTACAGATAGATCACATTCAATTGTCCAAGGAAAGCTGCTGACAGCAGTTTTGGAAACTGCAATTAATACTCAAATTCCTGGATCAGTGCGTGCGATAATTAGTCGTGATGTTTATGCTGAAACTGGTAATGAAGTTTTAATTCCAAAAGGCTCAAGGTTGTATGGGAATTATTCAAGTCAGATAGTACGAGGTCAGGGAAGAGTTGACATTACTTGGTCAAGATTAATCAGGCCCGATGGTGTTAGTTTGTCCATAGCCTTTAAAGCAGCTGATCAATTCGGCAGATCTGGTATTTCTGGAGAAGTTGATAATAAATATAGCTCTGTAATTGCTGGATCACTTTTAACTAGTGTATTGGCGGTTAGTACGGCGGCGGCTGCAAATAAATTAGTTGGAAGTAATTCCAATGTTTCAACTGTTACAACCAATGGATTTACAACCACAACTGGAAGTGCCGCTAACCAAGCTGTTGCAGATGTAAGTAAAACAATAATTGATACTGCAGGACAGATTGTAAGTAACGCTATTAACACAACTCCTGTTATTTCAGTTCCTCAAGGTACAAAAATTACAGTTATTGCCAATGCTGATATGAACATTCCTTCAATGAAAAAATAATGACTAACTCTAAAAAGATAAATCTACATCTAATCTCTGACTCTACTGGAGAAACTTTAAGTTCAGTTGCCCGTGCAGTTTTATCGCAGTTTGAAGGTATAGAATCACAAGATTTTATCTGGCCTTTGGTGCGTAACAAAGCTCAACTTGATAAGGTGATGGAATCGATCAGTAAAAACCCGGGAATAGTTTTATACACAATTTTAAAGGATGATTTGACCGAATCTTTAGTTAATCATTGCTACACTTTACAGATTCCTTGTATTCCTGTTTTATCGAGAATCATAACCGAATTTTCAAACTATTTGGGGATGGACATTTCTCATGCCATTGGCCGTCAACATTTATTGGATGAAGAATATTTTTCTCGTGTTGAAGCGATAAATTATACGTTGGATCATGACGATGGTCAATCAACTTGGGATCTTTATGATGCTGATATCGTTATAGTTGGCGTTTCACGCACTTCTAAATCACCAACTTCTGTCTATTTGTCTTGTCGTGGTTTCAAAACTGCTAACGTTCCTTTCGTTAGTATGGAAACCATTCCACAGACAATTTATGATTTGAAAAAGCCTTTGGTTGTTGGTCTTACAATCAATCCGGAAAAATTAGTTCAAATTAGACAAAGCAGAATGTCTTCTTTGGGGCAAGAAACCACAACTGATTACATTGACATTGAGGCAATAAAGAAGGAAATTGCGGAGTCCCGAAAATTATTTTCTAAACTTGGTTGTGTTGTAATCGATGTTACAAAGAGATCAGTTGAGGAAACCGCCGCAAAGATAATTCAGCTTGTTCAAGAGAAACGCAATAAGTCGATTTCGGAAAATTAGTTCAAAGAATATTAATCCAAATCTTTTCAAAAGATGGTAAAAAGAAACATTTTGATTGTTGATGACGAGCCTACAATGTGTAAGGTTCTAAGCAAATTTATCAGCAACATGGAACATTCTTACATTATCATGAATAGTGGTATGCAAGTTGTTGATTTCTTCATGAACAAAAAAGTCATAGATGGAATTTCTTGTCATGATATTGATGTAATGCTTCTTGATTTGTCGATGCCAGATCTTGATGGATTGACTGTGTTAAAAGAAATCAATCCAATTAAAGGTGATCTGCAAGTTATAGTTCTAACCGCTAATAAAGATATTTCACGCGCGATTAATGCGATAAACCTTGGTGCAATTGATTACATTGTTAAAGGTGAGAAAGATATTTTTGCTCGTGTTACAGCTTCAATCAATAATGCGATTGAGAAGAAAAACCTTAAATATCAGGTCTCGCATTTAGCTAGAAAAGGCAAAGATCAAGTGGCATTTTCTGATATTATCGGTCAAAGCCCAGAAGTTTTAAATGTCGTAAAATTATCAAAAAAAGCGATTAACTCTTCAATTCCGATTCTAATCGAAGGTCCGCGTGGTTCTGGTAAAGAGCTTTTGGCTAGGGCAATTCATGGATCAAGTTTGCGCTCAGGGAAACCTTTTGTTGTTGTTGAATGTGATTTATTAAAGAGCACAACAGCTGAAGAAGAACTATTCGGTTCAGAAAAAGTTGGTTTGGATGGATTGTCAAAAAATCTGGGCAAAATTCGTGAAGCTAATAATGGTACGATTTTCTTCGAAAAGATCGACGCTTTGAAAATGGATTTGCAAGTAAAAATCCTGCGTTTTTTGCAAGAAGGTGAGTTTGAACCTGTTGGTTCTAATCAACCTGTGCGAGTAAATGTCCGAGTTATTTCATCAACTAACCGTGATTTATCAAAACTTGTTGAAGCAAAAAAATTCCGCGAAGATCTGCGTTATCGAGTCGCTTCTTTGCCAGTTACGGTGCCTTCTTTGAAAGAAAGAGGTGAAGAAGATATCAAACTTCTTGCCGAGAATTTCTGTCGTAACTTCAGTATTAACGAAAATAAAAAGATTAAAGGAATCAGCAATGACGCGCTTTATTTATTGGTTAATTATGAATGGGAAGACAATGTGCGTCAGCTTAAAAATTCTATTTTCCGCGCTGTCGTTTTGTGTGATGAAGATTTCTTAAAGCCAGAACATTTCCCGCAACTTTTGAATAAAGAAAATAATAGCTTAACCAAATCAAAGGCTGCGATAAAAGATAATTCAGACATCAACAGTGAGTTAATTGATATTTTTGACGATGAAGGAAAATGCAAAACTTTAGACACAATTGAGGAAGAAATTATCAAGCGTTTAGTAGATATTTATAATGGTAATTTATCTGAAGTTGCGAAACAGCTTGATGTCGGCCGTTCAACGATTTACCGCAAGTTAAAAATTATCGAACAATAGTTTGTCTAATGTTGATTGATAGTTTTTGTTAAGAATTGTTCGAAACTTTAAAAACAGATAAAAACCAACATCAAAGAACCAACACCTAACATCCAATAAACAGCAAAAATATGAGAAAAGTCAAAACCGCAATTTTTCCAGTCGGAGGCCTTGGAACGCGATTTCTTCCTGCTACAAAATCGATGCCAAAAGAGATGCTCCCAATTGCCAATAAACCAATTATTCAATATGCTTATGAAGAAGCTCGTGACGCTGGAATTGAGAAATTTATTTTTGTAACTGGTCGTAATAAAAATTCTATCAACAATCACTTTGATCACGCCTATGAGCTAGAATCGAAGCTTGATGAAAAAAATAAATCGCAGGAATTATCACAAGTTATGGGTTGGCTGCCAGACGCTGGACAGATTGCTTTTGTCCGTCAACAAAAGCCTCTTGGTCTTGGACATGCGATTTGGTGTGCTCGTAATTTTATTGCTAAAGATGAAGCTTTCGTCGTGATTTTGGCCGATGAAATGATGATGCAGAGCAAGAATCGCAAAAGAAACTTTTTGGGTGAGATGATTGATCTTTACCAAACCAAAGAAGAAATCTCGAGCATTGTGGCTGTTGATGAAATTGATATGAAAGATACTAACAAATACGGTATCATAAAAGTCGAAGGTACTGAGAAAATTACTGATATGGTTGAAAAACCAAAATCAGAAGTTGCTCCAAGCAATTTAGCAATAACAGGTCGTTATATCTTACAACCTGAAATTTTTGAATATTTATCAAAGTTTGAAGTTGGTTCTGGCGGCGAAATTCAACTAACTGATGCTATGAAATCGATGTGTAAAGAATCGCCATTTTATTATAAAAAAATTGACGAAGTTCGTTTTGATTGCGGCAATGTTTTAGGATATTTGGAAGCAAATATAGCTTTTGCTTTAGCCAATGAAGCAATCGAAAGTGACGTTAAAAAAATTATTAAAAAATACTCAAATTAAACTTTATGAAAACAGCTATTGTATTTCCGGGACAAGGTTCTCAAGCAGTCGGTATGGGAAAAGATTTGTATGAAAATTTTTCTGCAGCACGTGAAGTTTTTAAAAAAACCGATGATATTTTGGGCGTTAATCTTTCAAAAATTATGTTTGAAGGTCCAAGCGATGAGTTAACAAAAACAGAAAATACCCAACCAGCTTTAATGGCTGTATCAATTGCATTAATCGAAGTTTTGGAAAAAGAATTCGGCAAAAAAATTACTGATATTTGTTCTTTTGTTGCTGGTCATTCATTGGGTGAATATTCTGCTTTGTGTGCAGCAAAGGCAATCACACTTGAAGAAACTGCTAAACTTCTACAAGTTCGCGGTTCAGAAATGGCTAAGTGTGGTGAAAAAACACAAGGTGCAATGGCTGCAATTCTGGGTGTTGAAATTGAAGTTGCGAATGCGATTGCGCAAGAAGCCGCGCAAGGAGAAGTTTGCCAGGTTGCAAATGATAATTCGGTTGGGCAAGTAGTAATTTCTGGATCAAAAACAGCAATTGACCGTGCAATTGAAATTGCCAAAAGCAAAGGTGCAAAACGTGCTTTAGCTTTACCAGTTAGCGGTGCTTTTCATTCGGCATTGATGCTGGAAGCTCAAGATAAAATGAAAATTGCTCTTGCTGCTGCTGATGTTAAATCTCCAATTATCCCAGTTGTTGCTAATGTTACTGCAAATTTAGTTTCTGATCCAAGTCAAATTAGAGATCTTCTAGCACAACAAATTACGGGATCAGTTAGATGGCGTGAAACTATGTTGTTTATGGCTTCGCAAGGTGTTGAGGAAATCATAGAAATTGGTTCTGGTAAAGTATTGGCGGGATTGGTTGGCAGAACTTGCCCAAATATTAAATCGAGATCTATCCAAAATTCTGAAGATTTAAAAGTTTTCGTTTCTTAGCGATAGTGATTCAATTTGGACTTTGTTTTAAGCTAAACTTGATTTTTCTTGTCACGATAAACCAAATAAAAAACCAAGAAGTTTTGGCTAATTTTTAGTTAGTCTAAACTTCTGTTTTTTAGGAAAGCTTGGTTGGTACTACAAGTTTTTACGAGTTTAACTTTCAATAATTCAAATTAATAAATGTCAAATTTAGTTAGCGGTAAAGTAAAGTGGTTCAACGATGAAAAAGGCTTTGGTTTTATAGAACAAGAGGGCGGAAAAGATGTTTTCGTTCACTACAATTCAATAAATGGAAATGGTCGCAAAACTCTTCATCAAGGACAAAAAGTAACAATGGAAGTTGTTAATGGAAAGAAGGGTCTCCAAGCAGAAAATGTCACTGCGATAGAAAATAACTAATTGCTAAAAAAGCTCAGTTCTTTGCAAATTTTTTTGTTATTTTTAACAGATTAGTTTTGAGAAGTGGTGGAGATAAACGGGTTCGAACCGATGACCCCCTGCTTGCAAAGCAGGTGCTCTACCAACTGAGCTATATCCCCATTAGAATAGTTGCTTTAAATTTTATTTGTTTAAAGTAACCAATGATATTTTGGAAATTAATCTTTAAAGAGTTTTTTAAAAACTCAAAGAAGAGGTCGCGCAAATTAATCCTTAAGATCGAATTGTCAAACAAGTTTTTAATAATTTTTTAAAAAATCATTTTGAGAAATTTACGTAAAAAAAATCATCAAAAAGCTTTCACGTTAATCGAGCTTTCGATCGTGATTATCATAATATCAGTTTTGATTACTGGTGCATTATCCGTTTCAGTGAATGTGATCAATAATGCTAAAGTAAAAGTTACTAAAGATCGTTTATCTGAAATATATAAAGCTTTAGGTAATTATGTTTTGAGTAATAAAAAACTTCCGTGTCCAGCCTCTCTCACTGAAACTAAATCTGGTTCAACTTCTTATGGAACTGCAAGTGAAACAGAATTTTGTCAAAATACGGCCGGTGTTTTTGAATCTTCTACTTCCACAAACTTAGTTAGAGGAATGATTCCTGTAAGAACTCTTGGTCTTTCTCTTGATATGGCAGAAGATGGTTTCGGTAGTAAATTTGAGTATATCGTTGATAAAAACTATACTATTGCAAGTTCTGGTACTGTGCCAACTAGTGGGGTAGGAGATTTTGGCACTTCCTCAACAGCTAACATAATAATAATGGAGAAACCCGGATCAAGTAATGTTGCAATAACTTCAACATCTGGAACGGATAATTCTAACAATAATAATGCCGCATTGTTTGTTATCTTGTCAGTTGGTGCTAATAAATTAGGAGCTTATGGAGCTGACTCATCATCACGTAATGGACTTCCAACTGATGCTGCGGAATTGGCAAATCTGCCTAACTCTACCTCTGATGGAACAGCCTATGGGTCAACATTTTATATTTCTTCTGGAAATAGTGATGTTTATGACGATGTTTTGATTTACAAAAGCCGCAATAGTTTTGTTTCTGACTTCAACGCTTTGAACATAATTCCATGTCAGGCAACAAGTGAGACTCTATATGGAGGAAGTTTTAACTGGCCTTTAGCTTGGTATAATCAAGTTGTGAGTGCTACTTCGCCAACTTGTGCTAGTTTGGGTTATACATCTGGTGTAAATCAACCTACGAAAAGATGTGGTGCTTTTGGGGTTTGGGATGTGGTGATTAACCCCTGTCTTCAATAGGTTCAGATTAATTATTTTTAGAATAATTTTTTTCTCTTCTATCAGAATTTCTTCTGCGGTCTTCATGAACTCTAGATTTAGGTCTTCTTGAAAATACACGACGTTCAAAAGTTGTGATAACAGCTACAAAAGCCATTAGAGCAACGTTTGCTAAAAAGATTTTCAAAGCGAATTCTTTATCACCTTCAGAGAAGATTTTAGAAACAAAACTTAGAAGAACTAGATTGTAGATAAGTCCACAAACTTGTCCAAGTCTAGTCGTAAAACTGTGAGATTTTAAATATTGATCTTGCCAGTTATGACGATGTTTCTGTTCTTTTTCGGCCATCGAAATCAGATCAGCAACAGAGTGTGGAACTGCTTCTTCAAACTGTTCTAAAATTTCTGACGAAGGCATTACGTCTTGAATGGAATCATTTCTTCTTGAGTTATCTCTGCGAGGAGATCTTTTAGTTCTACTGTTTTGCATTTTATTTTTTGAGATTTTTTATGTTTTCAATATCACCACCAATATCGAGCCAGTCTTTGTCAAGAGCACCTGCAGGATTGGCAAATGGGTAATTTTTTAGTCTAGTGTTGGTAAAAGGAATTACTGAGATAAATCCAGCAAAGAATTTACGAATAAACCTTGTTATAGATCGAAGCTGAATAGGTGACATTTGTTTGATTTAATGAGATGAGTTTGTGTTATTGTTTTGCGGTTTGATGATTTCTAAAGATTTATCAAATAAAAAACAAATCCTTTCTTCGAGCCTTTAAATTCTTGGATCTAAAGCTACTGAATCAGTTTGTTTTTGACGAAAATCTGCTAACTTTTTTTCTAAATCTTTATCAGACAAAGCTAGAATAGAAATTGCTAAAAGCGCAGCATTTTTCGCTCCTGATTCACCGATAGCAAGACAACCAACTGGAATACCAGCAGGCATTTGTACGATGGACATCAATGAATCCATACCTTTCAAAGCACGGCTTTCTACAGGAACTCCAAGGACTGGTAAATCAGTAATGGCAGCAGCCATTCCCGGTAAATGAGCTGCTCCACCAGCACCAGCTATGATAATTTTAGTACCGCGTTTTTTGGCAGAAGTGCAAAATTCATAAAGTCGATGTGGGGTTCTATGAGCTGAAACAACTTGTGCTTCATAAGAAACGCCAAATTCTTCTAAAATTTTACAAGCATGTTCCATGGTTGAGAAGTCTGATTTACTACCCATGATTACAGAAACTAGAGGACTGCTTTCTTTCATAAAATTTATTTTTTTGAATCAGATTTGAGTTGATCGAAATAAGCGCAAAAGAAATCGCCTCTTTCTTCAAAATTTTTCCATTGGTCAAACGAAGCGCAAGCTGGAGAAAGTATAATATTTTTTTCACCCAGATTAATACTTTTTGCATCTATAAATGATTGTGAAATAGCATTTTTCAAATCACCACATTTTACATATTTTACCGAATTTTTTTCCAGAGTTGCAGCAAATTCATCGGTTGCTGCGCCAATCAAATAAGCTTTGGTAACTTTATGAAAATAGGGCGTAAGCATTTTAATTCCGCCTTCTTTTGATTTTCCGCCTAAAATCCAGAAAATATTATCGTAAGCTTTTAAAGCATTTTCGGTTGATTCAGCGTTGGTAGCTTTGCTGTCATTGATAAAATTAATGCCATCAATTTCACCCAAAAGTTGCATACGATGACGTAGGCCGCTGAATTTTTTAATAGCGTTGACGATTTCAGATTCTGTCTTGGAAATATTATGTTTTAGAAGATGGCAATATGTTATCGCGAAAGCAAAAGCCATATTTTGATCATTATGTTCGCCGCGTAAAAATTGTGATTTTAATTCCAACGTTGAATTGGCTCCGTTTATTCTATTTACTAGCTTGCCGTCAAATAATGAAATACCGTTTTCTTGAATTCTTTTTGTCGAGATTGGAATCAAAGTAGCCCGAAAATTTTTGTCATTTTTGAGTTCTTCAAAAACATGACGAGAATTTTCATTGTCGATATCAATTAACGCAAAATCATTGGCTGTTTGATTTCTAAAAATTCTTTTTTTAGCAGCAACATAACCTTGCATTGAACCATGACGATCGATGTGATCAGGCGTTATATTTAAAAGTGCGGCGATATTGAAATGAGTTTGAGAAAGTAGATCTAGTTGATAAGAAGAAGTTTCGAAAATGTAGGAAAAATTTTCTTGCTGTTGGGGTAAATTAAAACATGGAACGCCGATATTTCCGCCAATTTCGGCAGCAATGTTTAGTTCTTTAAAAACAAATCCGGTCAGAGCTGTGGTTGTTGATTTGCCGTTGGTGCCAGTGATGGCGATAAAGTTATTATTTTTACAATTTTTGCGGTAAAAAATTTCAATATCACAAGCGAGTTGAGCAGCAGTTTTTTGGCAAACTTCTAATATTTTGTGGGCTTTGGGGAAATACAAAGGAATTCCCGGTGAGAAACTAATTATGGTTTCAGAATCAAAGTCTATTTCTTCAGGATTTTGAAACTTAATTTGAGGAAATTTTTGTTGATCGGATGCGATAGTTTGTAAGTTATCGTCAGTTGCCACAATATTCTCACCGTTTTGCGACAAAAATTTGGCGGTTGAGATACCAGAAATTCCTAAACCGTAAACAACATATTTCATTAGCCACGTAATTTTAAAATTGCTTCAGAATAACTTTTTGAACCAAAAATATAAGAGCCAGAAACCAAGACATCAGCTCCGGCAGAAGTTACTAATTTAGCAGTTTCGTGGTTTACTCCACCATCGACTTCTAGTTCAATTTTTTTGCCAGATTTTTCGATTTTTTTGCGGATATTTTCGATTTTACAAAGTTGAGAATCTAAGAATTTTTGTCCGCCAAAACCTGGATTTACAGTCATAACCAAGATTAAGTCGAGTTTGTCTAAAACATAATCAAGAGTGTCTTCGTGAGTAGAAGGAACTAAAGAAACACCAGCTTTTTTATTGTATGATTTGATCAAAGATAAGCTGCGATCAAGGTGAATTGAAGCTTCAGCATGAATTGTGATAATATCTGAACCAGCTTCTGCAAAGGCTTTAACGTGATTATCAGGATTGTTAATCATCAAATGCACATCAAAAGGCAAATTAGTAACTGGGCGCAAAGATTTTACCACTTCATTTCCTAAAGTAATATTTGGAACAAAACTTCCATCCATAACGTCGATGTGAATATAATCAGCGCCGGCTTGTTCAATATTTTTGATTTCTTCGCCTAACTTGGAAAAATCCGCTGAAAGAATTGATGGAGATATTTTGATCATTTTTATTTTATCTATTTTTGCAGCTCACTGCTGTTATATCATAAATTGGATGTTCTAAAGCAGAAATTGAAGGGCTTGATGAAAACATCCAACCATAAAAAATACGGCTTTTTGAAGATTGGTCAGTATCATGAATTTCAAGAAGCATTTTGCTTTCTGGTTTTTGATCTAAAGCGGCTTGCCAGCATTTATGAACTGTAATTGTGATCTTACCAAAGCGAATTGTATCGCCGACTTTTGCTTCAAGAATAGAAGTTTTTGCCGTAATTTTATTTAAACCTTGAATAACAGCTACTGTATTAAACCTTGATGGATCTGCTTTATCGATTGTAACTTTCCCGAAGTCTTGATCTTTTATAGCTTCTTGAGCAATTCCTGCATCAACATCTGCTTCTTCTTTAGATTGAGCGAAAGATTCACTCAAATTTATAGAGGCGAAGAGAGTTACTAAAAATATAGATAGAATTTTTTTTCTATTCTTTGTCTTCATCTTTGTTTTTATTTTCCGAGTTAGCACTGAATATAAATTTTCCTAAAAGTTCTTCAAAATTCACAGAAGATTGTGTGAATTTAATCTCTTCTCCTGATTTCAGATTTTCATCATCGGCACCTGGTTCGATTGCCAAGTATTTTGAACCTAAAAGGCCTTCGGAAGCAACTTTGGCCGAAGAGTCAGAAGACAATTTTACGTCTTTTTTGACATTAATCTTAATTGCAGCTCGGTAAGTTTTTTCATCCAGAAATTGTTCTGTGACGCTACCAACTTTTACACCAGAAATTTTGACATCGCTTCCAACAGTAAGACCGTCAATATTGTCGAATTTTGCGATCAATTCATAACCATCTTTAGCGTTAACTTCAGAGCTTTTAAAGGAATTAAATAAAAAAGTGGTCGCTGAAATTAGAACAAAGCTTCCTACTATAATTTCAAAATAGTTGTGATTTTTTCCCATTTTTTGGCTCATTAATTTAGTCCTGATTTTGTTCTTCAGGATTCCAGGCTTGATAGTCGGCACTTACTTTTTCTCGATTCGAGTTTTGTAATAAATTGCCTTTTGGAGCGTAGGAATTTTTTGTTCCCGTAAGGTTAGGTAAGTGAATTTTTTGCCAATGATATCTATTGGTTTTGCTTGAAGTTGGAATTGTGTTAGAAGTGAAATGTATCCAACCATGCCATTCTGCTGGTATTTTTGTTGGTTCAGCAATTCCTTTGTAAATTATAAATCTTCTGCCTTTCTTATTTTCAAAATATTGGTTACCAAATTCATCAGTACCAACCAGTTTAGAAGATAATTTTATTTTAAGTTCGGTAATAAAACGCATTGAATGAGAAGATTTAAGTGAAAAATGAATGAAATATTTTCAAAAAAACTATGTCGTGTTTTTGAAAATGAAAAGTAAAATCTGGTCATCATCTTTGAAAGATTATTTTTATAGTTTTGCTTTGTTTTTTTAAAAAAAACTTTAAGAAATTAGTCATATTCCATTTCCACAACTAATATAGTTTCCCCAAAGTGCCAAGATTAGACACTATCACACGTTTTTGCTTTAAACTTGCTTTGACAGCTTGCTTAATTCTATCTGTAACCAATCAATCATTTGCCAGTTCAAAAAGCAAAACAGAGAAAAAAACAACACAAAATAAATCATCTTATAAAAAAAATACGGCTACTAAATCGAGCAAAAAATCTTCTCAAGAAAAGAAAATAAAACATATCACGGCAAAACCAAAGAGAGCCTTGGCACAAGCGAAAAAAACCTCAAAAACTAGGGTAGAAATAGTTAAAGAATTGCCTAAAACAGAACCAACTGCCGAGCCGGAAAAGTCAGTAAATATAAAGCCTGAAGTAATTTCTAAACCTAAATCACAACGTTTGATTACTCAAAAGTTATGGAAAGGAATTTCATCTGAAGATCTGGAATATTTAAAAAAAATCAGTGTTGCTTTACAGCGTGATAATTACAGTGAAGCCTTAATTTATGCTGATCAATTGCGCAAAATTGAAAACTCTCATCTTGAAGAGAACAACTCTGACGCAGTTAAATCGAAACCGGGTTTTGCCGATGCTGTAACAGATATCATTTTGTGGAATAAATTCAGCGGTAAAATTAATCCAAACGCAATTTCCTTCAGTGATATTTCAAGATTCGCTGCTGATAATCCATTTTATCCAAACATTTCTGAGATCAAAAGAAATGTAGAGAGAGTGGCAATGGCAAACAAGATTCCTTACCAATCAAGTGAACAATATTTCCGTTCGAATCCAGCCGCTACGACAGAATCTAAGCTATATTTACTTCAGTCAAAGATAGCTTTCCTTGACCGTTTTAAAGGAACGGAAGAACGTAAATTTTCTTTGCAAAAAGAAATTAACAATTTGATTTCGGAAATTTGGATAAAAGAAAACTTCTCGGCAGAAGAAGAAAAAAACTTTTTATCAAAATACCAAAACCAATTAAACCCAATTGATTACGCTAATAGAATTGATCGCTTACTGTGGGAAAATCGACTTGCTGATGCTAACCGCATTATGAACTATGTTGATGAAGATTATCAAAAACTTTTTAGCGCCATTGTTGAGATTCAAGATTCACCAAAATATATCGACAACATTGTTCTGTCGGTTCCAAGAAAATTACGTGGTAGCGAAAATTTAACTTATCGACGCGTTATTTGGTATAAGAGTAAAGATCGTGTCGATGATTTGTTGGAAGCAATTTATGATCTGCCATCAAACTTGCAATATCCTGAAAAATGGTGGAGCTTGCGTCGTTTGTATGCTCGCGAAATGATTAAAAAGAAAAATTTCAAAGCTGCTTATACATTAATATCGAAGCATAGTTTACCAAAAACATCGTCAGATTATTGGGAAGCAGAATGGATGTCTGGTTGGATTGCTCTTAGATTTTTAGATAAACCAAAAGAAGCATATCAACATTTTGAAAGTCTGCGCAGCGCGGTTTCTCAACCAGTCACAATATCTCGTGCAGCTTATTGGCTTGGTATGTCTGCGCAAGCAATGGGAGATACTAAAAAAGCAATTGAATGGTACAAAACAGCTGCCAAATATCCTCTATTTTTCTACGGTCAGCTTGGAATCAATAAGCATCGTGCTCTTGATAGCATAAATGCACAATACGACATAATTTTGCCGAAAGATCCTGATATTTTAGTCAGCGATATGAAAGCAATTTCATCGTCAAAAGTCGTTAAAGTGGCTTATTTACTGGCTCTTACTGGTGACAAAAAAAATGCCACTAAAATTTTTGATTACGCTGTCGAAAATGCTCAAACAGATGGTCAAATTTCGGTAATCATGAAAATCGTTAATGAAATAAACGATCGTCAGATGGATGTTAAAATTTCTCGAACAGCAGCTAGAAAGAACGTATTCTTTATTAAAGATAAATTCCAAATCGCTAAAGAAATTCCAAATGATGAATATGCACCTTTGGTTCACGCAATAGTTAAGCAAGAAAGTGGTTTTGCTCCAGTTGCAGTTAGCCAAGTTGGTGCTCTTGGATTTATGCAATTGATGCCAGCAACAGCCAAGCTAGTAGCTAAAGAAATGGGAATAGAATATGACAAAAATAAACTGGCGACTGACATCAACTACAACGTAAAATTGGGCACATTCTATATCAAAAAATTGATAGATCGTTTTGATGGTTCTGAAATGTTGGCCGTTGCTTCTTACAACGCGGGTCCGAATGCAACTCAACGTTGGATTAACGAATTCTACGATCCGAGAAAAGAAAAAGATGTCGATCGAGTTGTTGATTGGATTGAACTTATTAGCTATGCCGAAACTAGAAACTACGTGCAACGCATTATGGAAAACTTAATCGTTTATAAATATTTGATGTCGCGCGCTAACTACGACAAAGTTCAATAGTACGGTTTCAAAACAACAACTAACATCTAACAACTAAAAACTAATCATGTTTGACGAATTACACGAAGAATGCGGAGTTTTCGCGATTTATAATAGTGCTGATGCCGCAGTGAATACCGCTCTTGGATTACATGCTCTTCAACATCGTGGACAAGAATCCGCCGGAATTGTTACAATGTCAGGCGAATGTTTTTCAGCTCATTTTGCTGAAGGCTTGGTTTCTGATAATTTCAACTCAAGCGATATTGTTAAAAAATTAGAAGGTAACTTGGCGATTGGACACGTTCGTTATTCAACTGCTGGTAAAAAAACAGCGCGTAATTGTCAGCCAATTTATGCTCAACTCAGCTTTGGTTTCTTGGCAATCGCTCACAACGGAAATTTAACTAACGCCAATACTTTGCGTAATCGTTTGATCAAACACGGCGCAATTTTTCAATCAACGATGGATACTGAAGTTATAATTCATCTGATCGCACTCAGCCAAAAGCCAACTTTGCACGAAAAAATTATTGATGCCGTTTCGCAAATTGAAGGCGCGTTTTCTTTAGTTATAATTCACAAAGACGAGATCATCGCAATTCGCGATCCAAACGGAGTTCGTCCGCTTTCAATTGCAAAATTAGGAGATGCAATCGCGGTCGCTTCTGAAACTTGTGCTTTTGACATCATCGGAGCTAAATTCATAAGAGATGTTGAACATGGTGAAATGGTTATTATCAATAAAGATGGCATAAAATCTTTGCAGCCATTTGAAGCCAAGCCATCAAAATTTTGTATTTTCGAATATGTTTATTTTGCTCGTCCTGATAGCACAATTGAAGGCAAGAATGTCTACGCAATGCGTAAAAATATCGGAATTGAATTAGCAAAAGAAATTCAAATTGATGCTGATGTTGTTGTTCCAGTTCCTGATTCAGGTGTTCCGGCAGCGATTGGTTATGCAGCTCAATCCAAAATTCCTTTTGAATTGGGAATTATCCGTAATCACTATGTTGGTCGTACTTTTATCGAACCAACCGATAAAATCCGTCACTTCGGCGTAAAGTTAAAACACAACGCTAACTTAGAAGTAGTGCAGGGCAAAAAAGTAGTGCTGGTTGATGACAGCTTGGTACGCGGAACAACTTCTAAAAAGATCGTTCAGATGATTCGTGATGCCGGAGCAAAAGAAGTTTACATGTTAATTGCCAGCCCGCCGACAATTGCGCCTTGTTTTTATGGCGTTGATACTCCAGACAAAAAAGATTTGGTCGCGGCAAATTATACAACTGAAGAAATCGCCAAAATGATTGGTGTTGATAAACTGGGATATATCTCAATTGATGGTTTGTACCGCGCGATTGAAGGCACTAAACGTGATGAAGCTAACCCTCAATATTGCGATGCTTGTTTTACTGATAAATACCCAATTCGTCTTTCTGATAAAGAAGGTGGTTCAGTCCCTTTGTTTGATTTCATGAAATAAATATGGCTACTAAATCTTCAAAATTTTCGATTGAAAAAGTTGCTAAAATGGATTTCGAATCTGCAGCAGCACGATTGGAAGAAATTGTCGAAATTTTGTCATCCGAGAAAATAAATCTTGATTCGATGGTTGATTTATATGAAGAGGGCATGGCTTTGAAAGAGCATTGTTCTAAACGTCTTGATGAAGCCAAGATGAAAATTGAGACGATCGCCAAAAAGTAAAATGTTAAACGAAATAAAATTTTCGCTTTTAAATCGATAAATTAAGAGTTCAAAGCCTGCTATATCAAAAAAACTTAAAAGAAATTTTAAATGTTTAACACAAAACAAATTCCTAATTTTTTAACAACATTCCGTATTGTAATCATTCCTGTTTTGATATTTTCATTTTACATCCCAGGAATGGTGTCAAATGTGATTGCCGCAACGCTCTTTGCTATTGCTGCAATTACAGATTATTTTGATGGATATTTTGCTCGTGTTTTGAAAGTTCAGTCAAATTTTGGACGTTGTCTTGATCCAATAGCTGACAAACTTTTAGTTATCGTCGCAATTGTTATGCTGATCAACTTCAGCAATCGCAATCTGTGGATTTTGATTCCGGGTTTAATCATTATTTGTCGTGAAGTTTTAGTTTCTGGTTTACGCGAATTTTTAGCGGAAATTCATGTCAGCGTTCCCGTTAGCAAATTGGCAAAATACAAAACTATGGTGCAAATGGTTGCCATAACTGGTTTATTGCTTGGTGAGAACGGAACAGATTACACTTTCTACTATTTGATTGGAAATTGGATTGAAATGGGGATCAAATTCTTGATGGTTTACGTTGTGGTGTTGTTGGCAAAATTGCTTTTTTGTTTTGCTGCAGTTTTAACGGTAATCACTGGATACGCTTATTTCCGCGTTGGTTTAAGAAATATGTAATATATCTCTTCTTATCTGCTCTTTCAGTTCGTCAATTGAGGCGAACTTTTTCTCTTCTCGTGCAAAATCAATAAATTCTACGTTTATTTTTTTGCCGTAAATATCACCAGAAAACCCTAAAATATGGGTTTCAAAAAGTTGTTCGCTGTCTTGTGTAATAGTTGGTTTTACTCCGAAATTAGTGATTGATGGCCATTTTTTATCACTTCCAGCAATAGAAGTTAAAGTTTTGTAAACCCCAAATTTTGGTTTGATTACTTGTGGTTTGGCAAACAAATTAGCAGTTGGAAACCCAAGCTGGTTAGCCAATTTACGACCATTTTTAACCAAGCCGCTAATCATAAAATTTTTACCAAGTAATTGATTCGCTTCATGAATTTTACCGGCTGAAATCAACTTTCTAATCATACTTGATGAAAAAATTTGATTATCTTCGCCAACAGCTTCAATGCGATTTAGCATTAAATCAAATTGAGAGGAAATATTTTGCAAAAAAGCAAAATCACCTTGGCGGTTTTTCCCAAATGAAAAATCATAGCCAACTGTCAGATTTTTTGTATTCAAATCATGTGATAAATATTTCACAAAATCGGTCGCCGAAAGGTTGGAAGTTTTTTGGTTAAAAGGCAAAACTATTACATAATCAATTTGCTTCTGACGAAAAATTTCTAGCTTTTGCGCCAAAGAAGTGATTCGAAAATTATTGGCTTTGCCGCCTTGAAAGAAGCTGACTGGGTGAGGCTCGAAAGTCAAAATTGCAGATTTCAATTTTTTTTCTTTGGCAATTTGTTTTACATCATCAATGATTTTTGCGTGACCAAGATGTACGCCGTCAAAATTGCCAATCGTAAGCGCAAGCGGTTGATTTATCTGAGTTAGATGACGAATTACAAACATTGAAATTATGAAGATATTTAAAGATAAACCGATTTTAAGATGGCGATTCTTAAAGCTTAAATTTTTTCTCGTATTTTTTACTATTAATTCTTCAGCCTTTGCTGCTCAACACTACGAAGCAAATATCTCAACTTTCGCTGATGCCAAATATCCAGCTAATTTCCATCACTTTGAATATGTTGATCCAAATGCAGTTAAAAAAGGCGAAATTAAATTTGGCGTTGAAGGAACTTTCAACAACCTCAATCCCTTTATTTTAAAAGGTTTGAGCGCCGCAGGTTTGTCTTATATTTTTGATTCTTTGATGGAAGGTTCGGATGATGAAATTTCTGCGCGTTATCCTTTGATTGCAGAAGCGGTAAAAATTTCCGATGATAAAAAACGAATTACTTTCAAATTACGAAAAATCGCCAAGTGGCATGACGGCAGAGAAATCAATGCTGATGACGTAATTTTTACTTTCGAAAAATTAACTAAAGATGGCCATCCAAGCTATAAAATGATTTATCGTGACGTTGAAAAAGTCGTAAAATTATCAAGTCACGAAGTACAATTTGTTTTAAAAAATAATCAAAATCGTGATTTGCCGGTCTTGATAGCCTCAATGCAAATTTTGCCGAAACATTATTTTGAGAAAGTTGATTTCGCTAAAACCACACTTGCACCACCGCTGGGTTCTGGTCCTTACAAAATAAGTGAAATTGATGCTGGAAAATCGATAAGCTATCAGCGTCAAGAAAACTATTGGGGTAAAGATTTACCGGTTAATCGCGGTCGTTACAATTTTGATCGCATTACTTTTGATTATTATCGTGATAACAACGTTTTGATCGAGGCTTTTAAAGCTCAAAAATACGATTTACGCCAAGAAAATATCGCACGAAATTGGGCCAACTCTTACAATATTGAAGCCGTAAAAAATGGCGAAATTATTAAAAAAGAGATCGCAAATTCTCTGCCAGCTCCGGCACAAGCTTTCGTATTAAATTTACGCAAAGAGAAATTCCAAAATCTCGCTTTGCGCAAGGCTTTGACATACGCTTTTGATTTTGAGTGGCTGAAAGATCATATTTTTTACGGGGCCTATAAACGCACAGAAAGCTATTTCCCGAACACTGATTTTGGTTACAAAAATTTCACTATGCCGAAATCACAAGGTGATGGTTTCAATCGTGCGAATCTGATTGCGGCAAAAAATATATTGGACGAAGCGGGTTACAAAATTGTGAAGCAAAAATTGATTGATCCAAAAACTAATCAACAAGTTGCGATCGAATTCTTGATTGATTCTCCGTCTTTTCAAATGGTGATAGCGCCTTTTGTTAAAAATTTACAAAAACTAGGAATCGCCGCAAAAGTGCGTTTTGTTGAAGAAAATCAATATCAAACGCGAGTTAATAATTTTGATTTTGATGTTGTGGTCGGAGTTTTTGGACAATCTTTAATCCCGGGAAATGAGCTGTTTTCCTATTGGCATTCTTCGCAAAAAGATATTAAAGGTTCGCAAAATTTATCAGGTTTGAATGATAAATTTGTTGATGATTTGGTCGTAAAAATTTCTCAATCACGAGATAAAAAAGAATTGATGCAGCTAACCAAAATTTTTGATCAGCACATGCTAGAAAATTACCACACGATTTTGCAGTGGCACAATAACAGCTACCGCGTTTTGTATCGTAATATTTTTGCAATGCCAAACGTAACACCCAAATACTCCCTAGGCATTGATAGTTGGTTTTTAAACGGCGAACAAAGTTCGCAAAAATGACCTAAACGGTCATTTTTAGTTTAAAAAGGGCAACAGCTACGCTGCTTGCCCAGGCACGAGTCGTCTTCGAGCAAAGCGAGAAAAGCAACGAAGTGTGATAAACCTCAAACTCTAACCACCACAAAACCCAAAAAAACCAAATCCCATCCCCAAACCCTTCGAGCAAAGCGACGAAGGATGATTGAACTAAAACTTCAATCACCACCAAACAAAGCAACGAACCCTAATAAACCTAAAACTAAACCAAACAGAAATCATTCAAATCTATAATCTTGTGACTTGATAAAGCCAATCCAAACAATATTTTTACCTCACCAAACAACTCAAATTTAAATTACTCTATGTTTATCCAAACTGAAGAAACACCTAATCCAGCGACTTTGAAATTTATTCCAGATGGTCAAATTGTTTTAGCACAAGGAACTGCAGAATTTAAAAATCAAAAATCAGCAGCAACCAAATCTCCTTTAGCTTTACAACTTTTCGAAGTTAGCGGAGTTGAAGCGATTTTTTTAGGACGTGATTTTATCACAATTACCAAATCAGATAAAGCAGAATGGTCGAAAATTAAAGCCGATATTCAGGCAATAATTATGGATTTTTTCGTCTCTAACAAACCAGTAATGTACGATGCAATTAGCGAACAAGTGAGTAGCGATGAAGACAGCGAAATTGTTAAGCAAATCAAAGAATTAATCGAAGTAAAAGTTCGTCCTGCAGTTGCGATGGACGGTGGCGATATTATCTTCCATTCTTTTGAAGACGGAATTGTGAGATTACAGTTGAAAGGTTCTTGCTCAGGTTGTCCAAGTTCAACGATTACGTTGAAAAACGGCATTGAAAATATGCTGAAACACTACATTCCAGAAGTTGAATCAGTAGAGCAAATTTTTGAAGATTAAGAAAGAAGTCTTTTAGTAATAAATTTAGCAGAAACACTTTTGCTAAATTTATGAAAGTTTTTGGCGCACCCGGCGGGACTTGAACCCACAACCTTTGCCTTCGGAAAGCAACACTCTATCCAGTTGAGCTACGGATGCACTAGAAAGTGAAAACAGAATCTAAAATTAAAATCTAAAATATGAAAGAAGTTGTTAGTGCAGCATTTGTTATGATCGGAGATGAGATTTTATCTGGTCGAACTGAAGATAAAAATCTCAACTTCTTGGCAAAAAATTTAACTGAAATGGGAATTTCCCTCAAAGAAGTTCGTGTTGTTGCCGATGTTGAAGCAGAAATTATCGCGGCGGTACAAGCGGTTTCTAAAAAATTTGATTATGTTTTTACCAGCGGCGGAATAGGGCCAACCCATGATGATATAACCTCAGAAGCAATTGCCAAAGCTTTTGATGACCATATTGTGCAAAACAAAGTTGCCACTGAAATTCTGGAAAATCACTACGGCAAAGAAAATCTAAACCAAGCGCGTTTAAAGATGGCTTGCGTGCCGAGTAAAGCTAAGTTGCTTGATAATCCGGTTTCTTCTGCTCCGGGTTTTAGAATTGAAAATGTTTTTGTGATGGCAGGAGTTCCAAAAATTTTTCAAGCAATGTTTTATGCCGCGGCAAAAGAATTAGTCGGCGGTAAAAAAGTTAAATCACAAGAACTCAAAACAATTCTAACTGAGAGTATGTTGGCCAAAGAATTTGAAGATTTGCAAAAAAAATATCCGCAAGTTGTGATGGGAAGCTATCCATTTGAAGGCGGAACTTCTTTAGTATTTCGCAGTAAAGAATATGAATTGCTTGATGAATCTGTGACAGAAATGGCTGAAATTCTTGAAAGAATAAAAAGCGGGTCAATAATTTCGGCTTAATATTTCCTCTCATTTACTTCCCAAAAATGGAACAAAAATTCGAAGCTTTAAAAAAAGAAGATCCTGAGCAATTACGTGATAGCTTTGAATTCGTCAAATCTTCAGTAAAAGACGGTAGTTATTTTCGTGATGGTTTAGAATGGTATCTTTTCCGCTATGTAAATCCGGTTTGTCAGAGAACTATACTATCTATCGCCGGAATAGTTTCCTTCATTGTTTGCTACGCACTTATAAACATGATAAGCAGTGCTTTTCCTTTGGTGCAAAAAGATCCGATCATTATTCGTGCTTACGATTCTTCACGTTATTTCCCTAACTTAATCCCATTAAAACCTCATGAGAAGGGAATGGGATCTGACAAATACGATCCAAATGTTACTACAGTTGATGAAGCAGTGCTGAAATATCTGCTTTCGATTTATATAAAAGATCGCGAGAGCTACGATTATAGCAAAGCCGAGATTGAGGATGTGAACACCAAATTTGCCAGAATCAGAAACACTTCAAATGAAGCTGAATATCGTGAATTTCAACTTTACATGAGTAAAGATAACCCACAAAGTCCGGTTTTGAATTTTGGTAAGAATGTTTGGCGAGATGTTAATATTTTATCGGTCAGATTCATAAGAAAAGAATCAACTGATTTGGCAGGAAAAGCCCGCGATTTCATTTCAACTAAGATACCAAATCAGGCAGAAGTTAGGTTCACTGCTATTTTAAAAACTACGGATGAGAATGGTTCTGTCAAAAGTGAAAATCAAAACTACTTAGCAAAAATTAGTTTCTCTTTTAAAGGAGCGGCGAAAATCGATAAAAATGATAAAAATTCTGATCGCAATCTCGGTTTTGTGGTTAAAAGCTATAAATTATTTAAGGTAAATTGATGAAATTTTTTAGATTAATAATTTTGGTCTTTTTGTTGTGTTCGCCTTTGATGGCAAAGGCAGCCCAGCAACCAAGATTTTTAGGAACGGAAAAAAAGTTTAGAAGCTACGTTTATAATCCAAACGAAGTATATTTGTATTTAGGGCATTACACCTACCAAGGTTTCATCGAATTTGAATCAGGAGAAACTATCAGTACAATTTCAATGGGTGATCCATCACTTTGGATGTTTGAACATTTACAGAACCGTCTATTTTTGAAGCCAGTTGGTGAAGATAATTCTGAAACCAACATGACTGTTATCACTAATAAAAGAATTTATCATTTTGAGTTGATGGCTAAAGAAGCTAAAGGCATTAACGATAAAGACTTAATTTTTGTCGCCAAGTTTGTTTATCCCGACGAAAAAGATAAAAATATCGTGCAATTCCCTAAGGCTGACAAATCAGACGAACCTAATTTACAAGATCTAAGCATTTATAATTTTAACTACCAATACACTGGAGAGCCTTCGATTGCGCCTTTGAAAGTTTTCGATAATGGTGAATTTACTTATTTCCAATTTCCAAAGAAAAATGCTGAGATTCCGGCGATATTTACTGTTGATGCTGCTGGTTTTGAATCTTTGGTAAACTTCCGTGCTGCCGGTCAGTACATCATTGTAGAACGTGTTGCGCCACAATTCACCTTGCGTGATGGCCCAGATATTGTATGCGTTTACAATACAACAATGTATAGCAATGGCAAAGTAGTTAGTGGACCAAGAAGCCTTAATAGCCCTGCAACTCCTAGCTCATTTGCAGTTCCTCCGGTTCAAGAGTCTATTCCACAACAAATGATACAACAACCATCTTCAAGTGGCAGAATGTCATCTCCAAGAGTTCTTCAATAAATAATCAAAGTTTCAAAAAATGAGTTCTAACGATATAGCTAACTACAACCACAAACTTGCTGAAAAAAAATGGCAAAAAATCTGGGACGAAAAAAACACTTTTAAGTTCGATGAAAAATCGTCTAAAGAAAAATATTACGTCTTGGAAATGTTCCCTTATCCGTCAGGAAAAATTCACATGGGACATTTGCGCAACTACGCAATTGGTGACGCCGTTTCTCGTGTTAAAAAACTTCAAGGTTTCAACGTGCTGCATCCGATGGGTTTCGATGCTTTCGGTTTGCCCGCTGAAAACGCGGCTTTGGAACACAAAGTTCACCCGGAAAATTGGACGCTTTCCAATATTGAAACGATGCGTGCTGAATTGAAATCAATTGGTCTTTCTATTGATTGGAGTCGCGAAGTTGCTACTTGCTTGCCGAATTATTACCGCCACGAACAAAAAATTTTCCTCGATTTCGTAAAACATGGTTTGGCTTATAAAAAAGAATCTTACGTAAATTGGGATCCGATTGATCAAACTGTTTTAGCCAACGAACAAGTAATTGACGGCCGCGGCTGGCGTTCAGGAGCTTTGGTTGAAAAGAAAAAACTTAACCAATGGTTTTTGAAAGTTTCTGATTTTTCTGAAGAACTTTTAGCTGAATTAAAAAACTTACCAGGTTGGGACGAGCGCGTTTTGACCATGCAAGAAAAATGGATTGGCAAAAGTGAAGGGCAAATAATTGAGTTCGCAATCGATAATTCAAAAGATGCAATAAAAGTTTATACAACTCGTCCAGATACTTTATTTGGCGCGTCTTTCTTAGCGATTTCGCCGCATCATCCAATCGCTTTAGAATTGGCAAAAAATAATACTGAAGCCAAAAATTTTATCGAAGAATGTAATCGCAGCGCAGTTGATGAACAAACCATCGAGAAGCAAGAAAAGAAAGGTTTTAAAACTGGTTTACAAGTTGTTCATCCGCTTGACGAAAATTGGAAAATTGATGTCTATATCGCCAACTTCGTTTTGATGGAATACGGAACTGGCGCGGTCTTCGGCTGTCCGGCTCATGATGAGCGCGACTTTGAATTCGCTAAAAAATATAATCTTCCGATCAGAAGAGTTGTTGAAGATTATTCAAAATTCTTAGCTGAAACTGATTTAATCGATTTTTCAAATCCAGAAATTCAATCAGTTATTTCGGCAATCAAAGCGAAAGCGAAGCAGGGCGATGATGTTGAACTTGCCAAACTCACTTTTGAATTTGTGCGTGATGAAATTCCGCACGCGATGGATGAAGAATCTTTTGCGAAATTGTCTCCAAACTTGAAAGCCAGCGATGTTCTTACAAACAAAAACGCTTTTTGTTTCGGAAAATCAATTTTGCTTTGTGCGATTTTGCGCGGCATGAAAATTGAGTGCGGATTTTCTAACCAGCTTTTGATGTTTGATGAAGCAATTTCTGATCGCAAAATCATTCATACCGTTAACGCAATTTATTTGAAGAGTTTGCAAAAATGGATTCGTGTTGATGCTCGCGGCAACAAGCCGGAAGACGTAAACGCCGAATTTAGTATTGATGAAGAAAAATTAGCTTACGAAGCGCGTACTGAATTCAATGAAGTCAATAATCTAGGAATCTACGCCGAAGTTGAAAAAGCCGCGATCAATTTGCACCAAATCAGTAAAACTAATGCCGAAATAATCGATAATCTTTTCGCCGCTGGTGACTCAATCGACGCACCTTACACGGATGATGGCAAAATGATCAATTCGCAATTTTTAGATGGTTTAACTTCAGCGCAAGCAAAAGAAAAAATTTTCGAAATTTTGTCAGCTCAAGGCAAATCAACCAAAAAAGTAAATTATCGTTTGCGCGATTGGGGCGTTTCGCGTCAGCGTTATTGGGGTTGTCCAATTCCGATGTTGTATTTGGAAGATGGTTCAGTTGTGCCGGTTCCAGAAGATCAATTGCCGGTTGAACTTCCAAAAGATGTTGAATTTACTGGCGCAGGAAACCCGTTGGCGTTGCATCCAACGTGGAAATACACAACTTACAACGGACAAAAAGCGATTCGTGAAACTGACACTTTCGACACTTTTTTCGAGAGTTCTTGGTATTTCTTGCGCTACACTTCTCTAAACGAAGATAAAGCTTTTGATCGTGATTTGGCCAATAAATTAATGCCAGTTGATCAATATATTGGCGGTGTTGAACATGCAGTTTTGCATTTGTTGTATGCTCGTTTTTTCACCAAAGCTTTGAAAAAATGCGGTTATTTAGATGTTTCTGAACCTTTCAAAAACTTGCTAACTCAAGGCATGGTTTGCCACGCAACTTACAAAGATAAAGCAACTGGCAAATGGTTATTCCCTAGTGAGGCCTTGGCTCGTCCCGCTGACGAAGTTATTGTTGGCAGAAGCGAAAAAATGAGTAAATCGAAAAAAAATACTGTTGAGCCAGCAAGAATTGTTGAAAGCTATGGCGCTGACACTGCACGTTTATTCATGCTTTCTGATTCACCAGCTTCACGTGATTTGGAATGGTCAGAAAGCGGTATTGATGGTTGCTGGAAATATGTAAATCGTTTGTGGAAATTGGTGGCTTCTAACTCTGCAAATAAAGGTGATACAGCAATTGATGAAAAACATGCGATCACAAAATTAACTCACAAAACTATCTCTGCTGTTAAAGATGAATTTGAAAAAATGAGCTTTAATCGCTCTATTGCCAAGATTCGCGAATTTTCTAACGCCTTGGAAAAGTTCGAAGTTAAGTCAAACCAAGATGCGGCAATTATGCATTTCGCTTTGAAAAACTTAGTAATTTTGTTCGCACCAATCATGCCTCATTTGGCGGAAGAATGCTGGCAGAAATTGGGTTACAGCACTTTAGTTTCTGAAGAGAAATTTCCTGATTTTGACGAAAAATTAATCGCTGAAGATGAAGTTGGTGTTGCAATTCAAGTTCTTGGAAAGCTTCGAGCTGTAATTCAAATGGCAAAAGGAACTTCGAAAGAACAAATGGAAAAATTGGCGTTTGAAAATGAAAATGTTCAAAAATTCGTCGAAGGTAAAGAAGTTAAAAAAGTGATTATTGTACCAGATAAGTTGGTTAATATTGTGGTTGGATAGGCTTTCTAGCCTATCTACCAGAGTTTTCATTTTTATTTTTTTTACCAAAAACTGCGGCACTAACGGCACTCAATTTTAGAAATACTGTTGAAGGAGTTTGCTTTATTATGTTTGGTTCATCTGTTTTGATAATTTCAACTTCGTTATTGGTAACTTTTGAACTTTTTACTTTTTTCAAATCAGTAATCAAAGCAGGATCGAGAGCATTTTTTAATCTATTATCTCCTTCAACAGTAAACATTAGTAAGTTCATTGCAGCTCGCATCAACTCGCGACTATTGTCGATAAGTAAATCACCATTTCCTTTCAAAACAACATTGCAGAAATCATTACCACTCCAAGATGTGTGGCCAATTTGCTGTTCATTCCCATTACTTTGCAAAGATTCTTGAACTTTTTCTTTAAAACTTTTTTGGACAATTCCTAAGAAGCTTTTTTCTTCGTTCTTTTCCATAATGCTGCATTTGATATCCTTTATTTCAGCACCCATTGATTTCATATCTTGAAGTATAAGATCGATATTTTCGTTAACTTTTTCAGAACTATCAAAATGTGCTATCGCTGCTATTTGCTTTGCATCATCAATCATGACAACAATTTTACCATTTTTAGCGTTGGGAGCAATTATTACAGATTCCTTGTTAGCAATACCGAATTCACCTCGCAGAATAATATCTGGTTTATGTTCAGTAATATTTATTAAATTAATCATGTAAATTTTTCTAAAATGTTCAGTTTGAGTGTTGAAGATTTATTCAAGGAAATTTAATTTGTATTTCAAATCAAATGTCCCTCCAAATTTCTTAAAAACGCTAATGAAAGACGCAAATAACTTCTACCAGTCATCCAAAAATGCTGCGCTAATTTTTCCGGACGGAACTTTTTTCTTCGGTTACGGAATTGGTAAAAAAGCCACTACCAAAGGTGAGATCTGTTTCAACACCGCGATTACTGGCTACCAAGAAATTTTGACTGATCCTTCATATTCAGGTCAAATTATCAACTTCACTTTTCCGCATATCGGCAACGTTGGAACGAACTCTTCAGATATTGAAGCCAACAAACCTAGAGCTGCTGGTTTGATTATTCGTGAACCAATCACCAACCCTTCAAATTATCGTTCCGATTTGCATTTGAATGAATGGCTTAACAAAAATGAAATTACTGGAATTTGCGGAGTTGACACCAGACAAATCACCAAATTGGTAAAAGCTAAAGGTGCTAAAACTGTAGCAATCGTTTATCAAGATGAGATTGATGAAAATTTGATCAAAAAAATTGCTGATGAACTTAAAAATGCTGGTGACCTAAATGGTGTTGAATTAGCTTCTGGCGCCAGTTTAAACCAAAAATATGTTTGGGAAAAAGAAGGCAAATGGCAACAACCACAAAATTCTTATAACCACGATGCTGCCAAAAAATTCAAAGTTGTGGCTGTCGATTTCGGCGCCAAATTAAACATTTTACGCTGTTTGACTGAAGCTGGTTGTGACGTTACAGTTGTTGGCGCTAAAACTAGTTTCGCAGAAATTAAGTCTTACAATCCAGACGGTGTATTTTTGTCAAATGGTCCAGGAGACCCTGCTGCAACTGGTCAGTATGCAATTCCGATGATTCAAGAAATTATCAAAAACAAAATTCCACTTTTTGGAATTTGTTTAGGTCATCAATTACTTGGGTTGGCAATTGGTGCAAAAACCATAAAAATGGCTCAAGGACATCGTGGCGCCAACCATCCAGTGCAAAATTTAAAAACCGGAAAAGTTGAGATTACCAGCCAAAACCACGGCTTTTGTGTTGATGAGAAATCAATCCCAAGCAACGCCGAAGTTACTCACATTTCACTTTTTGATCGCACAGTTGAAGGTTTGAGGCTGAAAGATGCTCCAGCTTTTTCAGTGCAATATCACCCAGAAAGTTCACCTGGTCCGGATGACAGTTTTTATCTTTTTGAAGAATTTGTTTCCTTAATGCAAAACAACAAATGAGCGCAATCAGTAATATCTATCTGATCATATTTTTACCGCTCATTTCTTCGCTTTTTTGCCAAGTTTTTGGTAAAAAAGCTTTCCCATTTTGGATTGCTCTTATCTCGTCATTGGCAACATTTTTTATGGCACTCAAGGTTTTGCCAGATGTGCTAATTTATGAAAAAATTGCCAATGACTTTCAACTTTCTGCTCTTTCAATTGCTTTAGAATTCCGTCTTGATGTCGTTGGCATCATATTTTTGTTGCTACTGACTTTCATCAAAATCGTAATTTTAGTTTATTATCGACCAGATATCGAAAGGCTGATAGATCAAAAAGATCGTAAGATTTTTTACTCAGTTTATTTGCTTCACCTATTTGCTTTGGTAGGAATTTTTACTACCAACAATATCTTAAATTTATTCTTATTTTTTGAAGTTTATAGCTTTGCCTTTTTTGCAACTTCTTCAATTTCAAAAACTATTAAAATTTCAGAATTATCTTTCCGTTATTTTTGCCTAAATGCCGCATCTTCTTTGGTGATTTTATTTTGTTTTTTAGCATTTTATTTATCTTTCGGCGAAGTTGATTTTACAAAAATTGTTGATGCTTTATCAATCACGCCAAATTTAAGTAAATGGTTTGTTATCACAATTTTTACCTTACTTGCTCTTTCCTTTACGGTAAAATTTTTTCCTTTTTGGCTTTATTTCGAAAACCTCAAAAGCACCAATATCATCTCAAGTTACATCTCAATCGATTCCGTCTTTATTAAAACTAGCGTTGGTATTTTTATAATTCTGAAATTCCTTTACTTACTATTTGGCAGCCACTTGTTATTCGTAAATTTTGATTTCCAACCGGTGATAATTTTATTGTCACTTCTGATTATTTTTTATAGCTCAATCAAACTCTATCAGCAAAAACATCTCAAAACTATCGTTGTCTATTTATGTCTAAATAATCTTGGATTTATTTTAGGATGCATCGGGATGCAAACTATTGAGTCCTTCCAATCTTTATTTTACTTCTTACTGAATATATTGTTGGTGAATTTATTGTTATTCATCTTCGCAACTTTCTTAAAACGTAACTTCAAGACATCTTCGATAAGGAAATTATGGTTAATTAAAGATCATCATTTTTTGTTGGTTTTGCCGATAAAACTACTGATTTTCTTTATCGCTGCTTTTCCGATGTCTACACTATTCTTCGCAAACTGGTACTTCGTTTATGCAAGTATGAACGCTGACATTTCAATTTTTTTGTTGATTGGCTTAATAGTATCCAACTTCATGCAAGTATCTTTAGCGATAAAATTGTTCGATTCTATAAGCTCGAAACATAGTAAAATTGAAAATTCCTCGAATAGATTAGGAATCAAAGAATACAGCTTCTATTTGATGTCTTTCTGGTTTTTGATCACGACAATTTACCTTTCTTCTTTGGTAGCGAATTTAACCGGTAATTTATCTTTTAGATTCGCGTCTTTCTTACTTTCAAACTCAATATAAAATGACTCAGGCGCAATTTTTATTATTTTTGATTAGCGTCATTCCGATAGCCAGCTACTTCATTTTAAGTCTTTGTCGTGATTTGGAAAAATTGGTAATTTTATTATCTAAATTTTTGCCAGCTTTATTCTTCATGCATCTAGTTGGTTTATCTAATAGTTTAGATTCACAAGCAGTCCACATCGAGCTTTTAAAAGCTTTTCGTGATGTTTCGATCGGATTTATGGTTGATCGAACTACTTTAAAATTCTTGTTTTTATTGAACTTTTTATGGGCGATAATCACATTTTATTCGAACCGTTTTTTGATAATTTTTGAATCAAAAAATCCGGTTCGTTTTAAGTTATTTTTTACGTTAACTGTCGCTCTAGTTAATCTAATAATCATCTCGCAGAATCTGTTGACCACTTTGTTGTTCTACAACTGCTTGATTATGTTTTGCCATTTTTTTGCAGTAAAATTACTTCATAACGAAGAAGGTAAATTTTTCAGAATTTTTACTTTTAGTCTTTATTTAGAATCTTTGCTGCTTTTTTTAGCAATTGTCGCAACTTACAAATTCAGCGGCCGCATCGATTTTGTTAGTGGTGGAATTTTGCCAGACAATATCAATTCTGCTAAAATTTTCTTACTATTGTTGTTGTTTGTTGGTGGTTTATTCGCGTCAATTTTAATTCCATCTTACTATTTTTACAAAAAAGGACAGCTGCACCCTTTGACTATTTTTTCGCTATTCTTTTTGTCATACGCATTTGGTAGTCTCTACGTTTTGGCTAAAGTGGTGATTTTCATCTTCGGATTGAACAATTTTGCCAGCCCAATCACGCAAAATTTTTTAATGCTGTTACAAGTTCCATTGTTTTTGAATTTTACCGCTCTGGCGATTTTGATGGTAATTAGTAAGAATCTTAAATCGTCTTTATTTTACCTATTTTTCAATCAGTTGGTTTTAGCAGTCTTTGTGGTTTTCACTTTTGCAGTGTTTGATCCTAGCAAAATTTACTTAGCTCTATACTCATTTTTACTATCGATTGTTTTGTTATTTTTATGCCTTTCTAATCTCACTTTATATCTTGAGAGGGCTGAAAATAAAAGCTTGCGCGGCTTATTTGCAAATTTTCGTATCACAACAATTTTACTTATATTCGCCTTGCTAAATATGGCTGGTATTTTTCCAGCAATTGGCGGTTTGGAAAAATTCTTTTTACTGAAAATAATTTTTTCACAGAAACTGATATTTGCTGCGATTATGCTAATCATCAATTTAACTGCATTAGTGATATTCGGATTTCGTCTAATTTATCCACTTTTTAAAACGTCTGACTACGAAACCAGAGAAAATGCCAGAGAAAATGCCAGAGAAAATGATTTAAGTATTGCTAAAGATATTGACTTAGACTCGAGTTTGATTTTAACCAATGTTGTAACTGCAATTGTGATATTTCTCGCAATAATTTTTTACCCACTAATAACCAACTTTTTCAGCATATGAATGAAGTAAAATCTAAAGTCGAAAAGATCTGTTTAGACGCTAAAAAAGCGAGTTCAGAAATCGCTACGCTTGATTCTGCAATGAAAGATCAAGTTTTGATGGAAGTTATAAAATTACTCAAAAAGAACGCTGAAAAAATCATCAAAGCCAACCAAAAAGATGTTAAATTAGCTAAAGAACATGGTCTCGACGCCGCTAGAATTGATCGCTTAACTTTAGATGAAAAACGCGTCGCCGCTTTGGCCAGTGCAGTTAAAGAAATCACGAAATTACCTGATCCAGTTGGCAAAATTCTATACGACACCAAACGCGAAAGCGGCATTCACGTGCAACGTGTCACCACCCCAATTGGTGTGATGTTGGCGATTTTTGAATCGCGTCCGAATGTCACTTCCGACATCGCCGCCTTATCTTTGAAATCTGGCAACGCTGTAATTTTGCGCTGTGGTTCTGATTGCATTAATTCAGCCAAAGCAATTGCTGATGTTTATCGCGAAGCTTTGGATCGTTTTTCTTTGGATAAAGACGCAGTAATTTTAGTTACGGAAACTGCGCGCGAATACGTCACCGAATTGTTGAAAATGGAAAATCACATCGATGTTGTCATTCCTCGCGGCGGCAAATCTTTGATCAAAGCTGTGATGGATCACACTAAAATTCCGGTATTTCGTCATCTTGATGGCAATTGTCACACCTACATTCACGAAAAAGCTGATTTTGAAAAAGCCCGTAAAATTTTGATGAACGCTAAAATGCGCAGAGTAGGGATCTGCGGCGCTACTGAATCTTTGTTAATCGACAAAAAAATCGCTAAAAAAATTCTACCTTTGCTGGTTGACGATTTACGTGCGGCTGAATGCGAAATTCGCGGTGATGAACAATCTGTTGAAATCGATGCTCGCATCAAAAAAGCCGAAGAAAAAGATTTTTACACCGAATTTTTAGACAAAATTATTTCCGTAAAAATTGTCCGCGATATTGATGATGCCATAAAACAAATCGCCACTTATGGCTCTTCACACACTGAATCTATCGTCACTGAAGATAAAAAATCAGCGCAACATTTCTTAGCAAAAGTCAATTCAGCAATTGTGATGCACAACGCTTCAACCCAATTTGCCGATGGCGGTGAATTTGGTTTAGGCGCTGAAGTTGGAATTGCTACGGGTAAACTGCACGCTCGCGGTCCTGTTGGCTTGGAGCAACTTGTCACTTACAAATATATCGTTGAAGCCGATTGCGCCCTAAGATCGTAAATTATTTTTTGCGACAATCTTTAAAAAACTTTTTCGCTTCCTATTTCTGCTTTGGTTAGATTTTTTACGATCTAATTTTTTTCACCAAACTAGAAAACGAATATGAATATCGAACGTTACACCGAAAAAGCGCGTCAACTTTTACAAAATGCTCAAACTTTGGCGCTAGGCTCTGGTCATCAAAAGATTATGCCAGAACATTTATTGAAATCTTTGCTCGATGATAAAGACAATTTGGCAGCAAAATTAATCCTCAATTGCGACGCTAATGTGGAATTAATCCGTGTTGAAAATGATCGCTCTTTGCAAAAATTACCAATTGTTGAAGGCAGCGGTGCTTCTGGTGCCAACATTTCACAAGAATTAGCACGCACTTTAATTTTGGCAGAAAAATTAGCTGACGATAATAAAGATCAATTTGTTACCGCCGAAAGATTTTTGCAGGCAATTTTAGAAGATGATAAAAACGAAGCGGCGAAAGCATTGAAAGTTGGCGGATTGAACCAAAATCCTCTGCGCAGCGCAATTGATAAAATTCGCGGCGGTAAAAAAGCCAACTCTTCGGAATCAGAAAATACTTACCAAGCTCTTGAAAAATACGCGCTTGACTTAACCGCCAAAGCTAAAGACGGTAAAATTGATCCTGTTATTGGTCGCGATGAAGAAATCCGCCGCGCTATGCAAGTTCTGTCACGCCGGATTAAAAATAATCCGGTTTTAATTGGTGAACCAGGTGTCGGTAAAACTGCAATTGTCGAAGGTTTGGCGCAACGAATCATCAATGGCGATGTGCCAGAAAGCTTGAAAAATAAACGCTTAATGGCTCTCGACATGGGTGCTTTAATTGCCGGTGCGAAATTTCGTGGTGAATTTGAAGAACGCTTAAAGGCAGTTTTGTCGGAAGTCGAAAATAACGAAAATGTCATTTTATTTATCGATGAAATGCATTTGTTGGTTGGCGCTGGCAAAACTGACGGTGCGATGGATGCTTCCAATTTGTTAAAACCAGCTTTGGCACGCGGAACATTGCACTGTATCGGTGCAACCACACTTAATGAATATCGTCAATATGTTGAAAAAGATGCTGCTTTGGCGCGTCGTTTCCAACCAATTTTTGCCGAAGAACCAACTGTGGAAGATACAATTTCAATCTTGCGTGGTATCAAAGAAAAATACGAATTGCACCACGGCGTGAGAATCAAAGATTCCGCTTTAATCGCAGCTGCAACTTTGTCGCATCGCTACATCTCTGATCGTTTCTTGCCTGATAAAGCTATTGATTTGATTGATGAAGCGGCGAGTCGTTTGAAAATTGAAGTGGAAAGTAAACCGCAAGAACTTGACGAGCTCGATCGTAAAATCATTCAACTCAAAATCGAAACTGAAGCGTTGAAGAAAGAAGATGACGCCGCTTCTAAAAAGCGTTTGGAAGCAATCACTAAAGAACTAAATGATGCAGAATCTAAATCGGCAGAATTTACTTCTTTATGGAAAGCCGAAAAAAATAAACGCAATAAAATCGGTGAACTTAAAGTAAAAATTGAACAAGCGCGCTACGAACTTGAAGTGGCACAGCGCGCAGGCAATTTGGCAAAAGCTGGTGAAATTACTTACGGTACAATTCCTTCACTGCAAAAAGAGTTAGAAAATTTAGAAAATAATGCCGCACAAAATTTGATGCGTGAATCAATCAGCGAAGATGACATCGCCTCAATCATTGCCAAATCTACTGGCATTCCAGTTGATAAAATTTTGTCAGGCGAAAAAGAGAAACTTTTGCAGATGGAAGACTTCTTGCGCGCCCATGTTGTTGGACAAGAAGAAGCCTTGAAAGCAGTAAGCAACGCTGTGCGCAGATCACGCGCTGGTTTGCAAGACGCCAATCGCCCAATTGGTTCATTCTTGTTTTTAGGGCCAACAGGAGTCGGTAAAACCGAACTTTGCAAAGCTTTGGCAGAATTTATTTTTGACGATCCAACCGCAATGTTGCGCGTTGATATGAGTGAATTCATGGAAAAACATTCGGTTGCACGCTTAATTGGAGCTCCTCCCGGCTATGTTGGTTTTGAACAAGGTGGGATTCTAACTGAAGCAGTGCGTCGTCGTCCGTATCAAGTTATTTTATTTGATGAAGTTGAAAAAGCGCACCAAGACGTTTTTAACATTTTACTGCAAGTTTTAGACGATGGTCGCCTCAGCGACAACCAAGGTCACGTCGTAAATTTTACAAATACGATCATAATTTTGACGTCCAATTTAGGTTCGCATTTGCTCAATAAAATAAACAGTGACGAAGAGGAACAGCTCGACCAAGCTGCGCTTGACGCTCAAAAATCGTTGCAGTTTGACAACGTCATGGAAGTTGTGCGCGGTCATTTCCGTCCGGAATTTTTGAATCGACTTGATGAGATAATCTTGTTCAACAAGTTGAGCCGCAAAAATATGGAAAATATCACTGAAATTCAGTTTAACCGTTTTGCTAAAAGATTGGCTTTGCGCAATATCAAAGCAACTTTAGAGCCTTCAGCCAAAGCTTATTTAGCGCAAAAAGGTTACGATCCAGTTTACGGCGCTCGTCCTTTAAAACGTTTGATTCAGAATGAAGTGGAAAATGTTTTTGCGGAAAAGATTTTGCGCGGTGAAATTCTTGATGGAAGTCAGATCCAAATTATCGCTAAAAATGATAAAATTGAATTTGAACAATAAATCAAAAAGGCTTCTTTCTGTTAATTAATAGCAGAAAGAAGCTAGCTTATCGAACAACAATTCGGTGAGTTTTTGCCGAGATTATCTACCAAAAGTTGTGTTGATTTTACTGCAACTGTGCTGCTTGGTTTTTCTATATTCCTAATCATTGTGTCTAATGTTTGAATCGCAGTTGGGACATCTTTTTGATTTTTTTCCAAATCTTCCTTAATTGCCTGCAGAAAGGCCAAGCTATCAACTTCGACCGATTGATAATTTTTAAGTTTTTCCTGCGATAAAATTCCATAGAGAGCATAGAAATCTTTAGATGCTTCATCCATTTCAACAATTCGAATATCCGACTTTTTATTTTGATCATTAACAATCAAAAATTCGGGATATTCCGAGAATTCTTTTTGATTTCCTTCGGTTACTATTATGCCATTATCGTGTAATAAGTTGTTCATAATTCGAGGTAGGTTTGATCGATCAAGATCTAAAGATTTACAGACTTCATCAGGAATCCAATGAAAATGGTTACCATTCTTTTTACGATCTGGGGCAATTTCTGATTGGTAATTTGGTAATAATCTCATCAATTGTATTGATGGTATTTCATAAGTTTGACAACCTGATACACCGACAGCATATCCTTCTCCATGCTGAGTTGGAATGGTTTCTTTAGAGATAGGAAAAAGCCTGATTACTCCTTCTTTCATAACAAAATCTTTATTGAGTTTCAGCAGACTATTTTCATTTCTATATCCACGATAGTGCTCATTTAACATCATGATCTCATCAAGCTCGTAAGCAGATAAATTTATTCTACACTCTGTTATGTTATGAGTTGAAGAGAGTTCCACTATGTTTTTACTCGAGGAATTTCTTTTTTGAGAGTGAAACTGCAGCTGTTTGGAAAAATAATCTTCCAACAAAAACTCATTTAATTTCTGATAAGTTTCATCATCGCTATCAAAGAAGAAAGAAAGTGATCCATCTTTATTCATAGTAACATGTGGATATTCTGAAATATCTCTCGTTTTGTTATTTACTGCCTGAGTTATTAGAGAGTTGAAGTTATACCAATTGCGACATATGTTTCTAGAGTCTGTGGAATCAGTTAAATAACTAAATTCTGGTTTATCTTTTAGCAGATCAAATTCATTAGCTCCGTGGTCAAGAAGAGCTTCTTTTAAATAACTAAAATTATTTTCATCAGCAATCATCAAGGCGGTTTTTCCTGTGTGGTTTTTAGCATTAATATCGATACCGTTTTCTAACAAAAGCTTTACAGCTTGATTAGCCATTTCAATTTTTGAATTTTCGATCTGTGTATGAAGTTTTTCACTGTAAGCCTTTAGTTGTGACTGATTTGGTCTGTAATAATATTGAGCTTCATCTTTAAGTAATTCGGAAAATTTCTTTGGTTCTTCATCTTCGTATATTCTAAGTCCAAGATTATCAGTAATGTAACGAACTTTGTCACAATTTACAGCATCAACTAATCCATTTGATGCTGCGAATATCTCAGAATTGATTGATTGAGATGGCCTATAATTGGGACAATATTGGAAAAGTAACATTAAGGCATTATTACCATTTTCATCAGTTAGTGATGGGTTGGCGCCTTTAGCTAAAAGTACTTTTATTCCATTTAATCTACGCTGATTCAAAGTTTCATCAAGAGATGGCGTCAAGTCTTGGCAAGCTATTCTGAGTTTTTCATCAAGTGGCAGGGTAGTAATTTCGTAAAAATCTTTAGCGTATTTATTGAAACCAACGTGTTCATAAATTCCAATAATTGTCTCATGATTTGGCGTTTTCGCAATTTTAGAGTGCATATATTTCTGATCGTAATTTTAAGATAAATCTTAGTTGTTTTGGACAAACAGTTTTAAAACAGCAACATTTTATGCAAAAACTAAGTTTATCTCATTGACTGTGATAATCATTCTCATAAAAAGATTGCGTTTTTTAAGCGAAAATTTCAATTAAAGTCACAATCAAAATGAGAAAGCAAAATATTGTAGCATCAATAATATCAATGAGTTTAGCACTAAATGAAGCTGAGGCTGCAGAAGAAAAGTTAAAATCTATAACTCTCCCATCTGTTTTGGTTTCAGCTTCTTTAGACGAAAGTGATTATCCTAAAAATGAAGGTTATAAAGCAGTATTAAGTTCAAGCTCTACAAGAACCAACAAGGCTTTACTAGACACTCCTCAATCAGTTTCAGTTGTAACGCAAGATCAAATTCGTGACCAAAATATTACAAAATTAGAAGAAGCTGCTCGTTACGTTCCAAGCGTCAATGTTCAAATGGGTGAGGGACATCGCGACCAAGTCACAATTCGTGGCATGACTAACGGTAATAACGGCACGACTTCTGTATTTTTTATTGATGGAGCACGTGATGATGCGGAATATATACGCGATTTTTACAACGTGGAATCAATCGAATTTTTAAAAGGTCCAAATGCTATGGCTTTCGGCAGAGGAAGCCCCGGTGGTGCAATAAATCGTGTTTTGAAAACTGCGGATGGTACTAAAAAAAATCGACTTATTGTTTCCGGAGGTTCTTTTAACGATCGCCGACTCGAAAGCGACGTTGGTGCACGTGTAAATGACAAGCTTTCTGTACGTTTGAACTCTATGTATCAGAAATCTGAAAGTTATCGTGATTATGCTCAGTTTGAAAAGTATGCTTTCAACCCAACAGCAACAATTGAAACTTCTGATGATACTAAAGTTCAAGTAGGTTATGAACATTTTAATGATGATCGCACTATTGATCGCGGTATACCTTCAGTCAATGGTTTGCCGTATAAAACTAAATACTCGACTGTTTTTGGAAATCCGACATACAACACTGCTGATGCCAAAACCAACGCGGTTTATGGCATTATCACTCATGATTTTAGCGACACGCTAAAACTAAAAAACAACACACGTTACGCAAAAATTAATAAGTTCTACGACAGCGTTGTTCCGGGAACTATCAATACTAACACCAACAATATCAGCTTTTCAGCTTACAGTGTAAAATCTGATCGAGAAAATTTTACCAACCAAACTGACTTAACTAAAAAATTTGAAACCGGCTCTTTAAAACATACTGCGCTAGTCGGTGCCGAGTTTACCAAGCAAAAAAATAATAGAGTTCGTGCAAACGGAACTTTTTCATCAACCGGCACAACTTCCGCTTCAACTTCTTTGAGCAATCCGATCATAAACGATACGATAACTTTCAATTCAATTAGTGATAATGTTAATGCGGAAGTTGATGTGATGGGAGCATTTTTGCAGGATCAAATTCAAATTAATGATTATTTTGAATTAACCGCCGGAATCAGAGCTGATCGCTTTGAAACCAGCTTACAAGACAATAAAAATAACAAAAACTATTCACGTTCAGACACTTTATATTCGCCACGAGCTGGTTTAGTATTTAAACCACAAAAGTCTGTTTCAGTTTACTCGAGCTATGGTGTAACTTACCAGCCAAGTAGCGGTGATCAGCTAGACACAATTTCACTTGGAAGTTCAGCAACAAACAACTTGAAACCAGAAAGAATCGAAAGTCATGAACTTGGTGCGAAGTGGGATATAACTCCAAAAATCAACTTTTCAGCGGCAGTTTTCCAATTAATACGCAGCAACACTCCAGCCGCTGATCCGAATAATTCTGGCTTTGTTGTTCTTACAGGAGAATCAAGAAATAGAGGTTTTGAATTTTCGACCAATGGCAAAATTACCGATGAATGGCAAACAATATTTGGTTATGCTTACCAAAATGCTGAAGTAACAAAAGCTACCAGAAGTTATAAAGCAGGAAATAAAGTTGCTTTAGTTCCTCACAATACTTTTTCATGGTGGAATAAATACGATTTTACCAAATCTTGGTCTGCTGCAATCGGAGTTATTAGCCAATCAGATCAATATGCTGATGCCAACAACTCTGTAAGATTGAAAGGTTTCACCAGATTTGATGCAGCTGTTTATTACAAAATTAATAAGTCATATCGCGTTCAACTAAACGTCGAAAATATATTTGATCGTGGATATTATCAAACTGCTCACAGTGCAACTAACGTCCAACCAGGATCACCTTTGGCATTCAAAGGCGCTTTGATTGCTGATTTCTAGAACAAGCGCAAAAGGTTGATAAACTTCATTTCAAAAGTTTATCAACCTCAAAGTATTTATAGCCAAGACTAAAAACCCAAAGTAATCCCGAAAGTCATCCAATCTTGATTATTACCATTGATATTGTGTCCGTAGATTAAATCAAAAATTAGATGATCTGCCGCATTATATCTTAATCCCAATTGCGTTGCTGGGCGAGCTGGTCCAGTTTTATAAGTGCCGTTGCTTTGAAAAATTTCAGGGACTAACAATAATTTTTCGTATAATTTAAGTTCCGCACCAACTCCATAATTTAGAAAATCGATGCTTTTGTCATTGCGAAAACTATGACGCCAGTTTTGCCAACCTAAATATAAGTGCAAATCGAGATAATCATTAGCCGTTACAGTCGTAGAGCTATAAATATATTTTCCATAAGCTTCTTGATCGGTTGAAGAATAGTTAATTCCGAAAGTTGCTGATGAAGCGATATTTTCACTTTTGTGCCATAAATATTTTATCTGTGGCCAAAGTGTGTTTCCGGTTTCCGCCATGTCGCTGTATGTTTCTTGAATGGCAAATTCAGTGTTTGGTAAAATTTGATAAGCGGGATTGGTAACGTAAAGATTTTCTCCGCTATTGCTGTGGCTATACCAGCTTTCAAGTTGTAATTGATTTGCATCGGTAATTCCTCCGTCATCAACCAAATAAGCACCAGCCGCAAAAGAAGATTGCGGAATTAACCAAACTAAAAATGTGAATACCGCAATCTTTTTCAAAACTTTATTTTTTATTTTTGTTGCCTTGAACCCAAAAGATTAGGGCTCAATTAATCTAATTTATTAATAATCGATTCGCAAAAAATACAAACCGTAAGCTGGCGCATTTGGACCAGATTTGGTGCGATCACAACTTTGCAAAATGCTTTCTATTTCTTGTGCTTTGATTTTGTCAATGCCAACCCAAACCAGCGTTCCAACAATGTTGCGCACCATGTGATGTAAAAAAGATTTAGCACTGATTTCAAAAATTATTTTATCATCAATTTGTTGCAGAGAAATTTTCTCAATCGTTCTAATTGGCGATTTGGCCTGACATTCTGCATCGCGAAATGCTGAAAAATCATGCGTTCCCAAAAAAAGATCGGCAGCTTTTTGCATCTCAGCAAAATTAAGTTCTTGAGCAATGTGCCAAGCGCGGTTTTTTTCCAATACTAAAGGTGCACGACGATTTATTATAACATAACGATAATGACGCATTTTAGCGCTAAAACGTGCGTGAAAATTTTCATCAACAATTTGGCAATTATTTACAGAAACAGCTTCGTCACGCAGATAATTGTTCAAAGCCATTATGACGCGAAAAGGATCGAAATTTTTGTTTAAATCAAAATGAGCAACTTGGGCGAGGGCGTGAACTCCGGCATCGGTGCGCCCTGAAAAATTTATTTTAACATTTTCTTGTGAAAATTTAGCGACAGCAACTTCAACAACTTCTTCAACCGACTTTAAAGGCTGATCTTGTTGCTTTTGCGAACCGAAATATTTGGTTCCGTCATATTCAAAGGTAATTTTATAACGAGTTATTGCCATTCTTTGACGCGTGCTAAATGTGAATATTCATTTTCTTGGTAACTATCCAAATCTGGTGCTGCAATATAACAATTTTTGGGGTCGGAAAAATATTGAAGAATTTTTGCAATTCCTGCTTTGGCAGCCGCTGCCATAATTTTTATTTCTTCACAATCTTGCGAAATTTTAACAATTTTCTCACCACCAACAAAAGATAATTTCCAATAATTCAATGCTGAAATTTCGTAGTTAAATCCGCTCTCAATCAACATCAAAGCAGCAATTGTCAACTGTGGTTCTTTACCACAAATCACATCTTTAGTGGTTGCAACTTGGCCAGTTTTATAATCATAAATTTGTGCTTTATTATCCGAAATTGCGACTCGATCAATTTTTCCGTTAAGCAAAATCTCTTCAATTATAATTTTAACTTCAACTTCAGTTAGATTTGAAGAAGTTTGGATAGCGCGTTCTTGGTCGAAAAATGAATGAAAAATATTTTGAAATTTTGGCCACCAAATTAACTGTGCTTCTTCGTTTAAAAAATATTGCTGAAAAATTATGTGCGAATTTTGCAGCGCAATTTCCAAATTTTGCGGATTTTTTACAAATTCTTCCAAAGCCTTGTGCACAAAGCTTCCGAACTCAGAATAAGAAGGTTCATAATCAATTTTTTGCAATTCGCGCAAACGTAAAACTCGTTTTGCGTAAATGCTGTAAGGATCAGAAATCAGTTTTGCGATGTCGGTAATCGCTAATTTTTTAGGACGTAACTGCGACTCTATTTTCGGTTGTGGACGACTAATTTTAGTAACTTCAACATCGTCAAAATTGTTAAGCAAACAACGCAACTCAGCTTGATCATTGAAAGTAAATTGCGATTTTTTAGCGAAAGTTTGCAGTTTTAGCAAAAATAATGAAGGGCTTGAAGGGGAGCCGCCATAAGTTAAAGATCGAGTCAAAACCACTTCTTTATTTGCTAGGTAATTGCAAAAGTCATAGGCATTTTGTCCGATTTTTTTCAGCGTTTTTTCAATTCCTAAATCTTTTCTAATTTTACGACCAAGCCAACTTTCCGAAGCAATTTCAGGAAATTTTCCTTCGTTAAGCGAAGCAACGATCATCAAATCAAAATTCAAAAGTCGGGCTTCAATAGTTGATAAAATTTGTATCAAAGCAGAAGCGTCAGATTTTTCAAAGAAACTGATTTGCCCAAATAAAATTTGAAAAATGCTCAGTAAATTATCGCTACGCACTAGGAAATTTTTTTGCTTAGAAATTTTTGTAAAAAATTCGAAAAGCTCTTGTTGAGCTTCTTCTTCAGCAAAAATTTCTTGCAGTGTTTTTTGACTTAAATTTACGACAGCTTGCAAAATTGCTTGAGCACAATTGGCAATGTTGTCGTTTTTTTGTAACTGCAAAATTGGTGAAATTTTTACGCAGAAATCAGTAAAGAATTCTTCTAATCCAATATTTTCAATATCGCGTAATTTTGATTTTATACCATCAAGGCCGAAATTTTTGCGATCTTGACGCAAAATTTTCATTTCGAATTCGGCAATAATTTCGGCTTTGTTTTCGTGATTGAAAAGTTGATTTTGCCATACAGCAAGAAGGTTTGCAGAAGTAAAATCATTTTCGATTAAATCCAAAATCAACAAAATGAATTTCACTAAATTAGCATCAAAAACTCCTAAATTACGAGTATCGTTAAAAATCATACCGCGTTTTTTCAGCTCAATGCGCAGTAATTTAGCTAATTTATTATCGTTAATGACGACAGCACATTTTTTATTTTCGGCATAATTTTTAGCCAAAATAACAGCAATAATTTGAGCTTCTTCAATTTCATTTTTGGCTTCGATTAGGCTGATTTTTTCATCAAAATTAACTTGTGATTTTTGCCATTGATCAGTGTTTTTAGCCGGCAGCATTACATTTTGCATCAATTCTAAACGTGTCTGCGGACTGATTAAATATTTCGAATTAGCGAGATTTTTTACGGCGGACTTTTCAATTTCTAAAAAATTAATCAGATTGTTGAGGTGATATTGTGGGTGATTTTCTGCGCTGTAATTATTTTGTGACAAATCAGCGCCATGCAAAACTACAAACCCATTTTCACATTGTGTGATTGCCTTGATTAACTTGCGTCCTGCCAAAACACTTCCGGTTGAACCAGCAATTATCCACGGATTTTTACAGCCGTAATTTTGCAATGTTTCAACGATTTTGCTGATGATAAAATTTTGCCAAGATGAGTCAAAAAATACGTCTTGTTTGATCAAAGAATTACGAAATCCAAAGTGAAATTTTTGCAAAAATTCTACTGTCATTTGGCGGTGTTTTGATAAATCAGAGTCGTCAATTTCTGTGAATTTAGAGAATTCAACTTCTTCACGTTCAATTTCATCAAAAGTATTTTTTAAATGTGTCGCGATCATCAAAAGTTGCGCTGCATCAATATTTTCACCGAATAACGACTGTTTTAAAATTTCTTGGCTCAAGAAAAATAAATGCTCAACGCCAGAAATTTTGTGGGCAGCAACAATTTCTTGAATAGTTTGTTCGATTGCAGAATTGGGTAAAAATTCAAACAAGTCTTCAAAAGATAAATCTGAAATCGCTTTGATTTGCGGCACTATTAATGCTTGGTTGTCCGAAGTTTTTTCAATAAAAATGCGGCGTAATTCACGACAACTTCTTTGACTGGGAAGCAAAATTTTTAATTGTGCAATTTTACCCGCAAAATTGCTGTGCAGAAAATCGAAAAAAGATTCGAAAAAGTGGTAATTTGTTGGGATATTAAAAATGTTGTTTTTTTCGCCTAAAACCATTTTGGATCGTTGTAATTTGACCTTGTAATTTGGGGATTTTGCTCATATTTTGCGCCGTCGTTTTTCCAACTTAAACAATAGTTTTTCTCGATGAAAGTAATAGTTTTGGGAGCTGGTGTAATTGGCGTTACAACCGCTTATTTTCTTGCTCGCGCTGGTCACGAAGTAGTTGTTTTAGAGAAAAACAGTGCTTCTGCACTAGGCTGTTCTTACGCTAATGGCGGGCAATTAAGCTATTCTCATATTGAACCTTGGGCCAGTAAATCTTCATTAATCTCTATAATTAAAGCTTATTTCACTTCACCTTCATTTTTTAGCGCAACTGACGTTACAAACCGCGACTTTTGGAAATGGGCACACCAATTCATTAAAAACTCTACCAAAGAAAAAAATGCCGAAATTTCTGAAAAAATTTTCATATTAGCCAAATACAGCAAAGAAGTTATTGCCGAAATTCTTGAACAAGAAACTAGGTTGGAATTTGACTACCAACAAAACGGAACTTTGCATTTTTTCCGTAATCAAAAATTATTCGATTCCGCTATTAAACAAGCGCAGTTTGCTTCATCTTTGGGCGTTGGGGTAAAAATTTTAAATCCACAAGAATGCGTCAAAAAAGAACCAACTTTATCAAAATTAGCTGACGAAAATAAGCTTGTCGGCGGATTGTTTTATGAAATGGATGCTTCTGGAAATAGTATGTTATTTACCAAGGGATTAGAGAAAATCTGTCGTGAAAAATATGGCGTAGTTTTTGAATATGGAGCCGAAATCCGCAATATTTTTACAAATTATCAAAAAATTACCGGCATCCACACCAGCAAAGGCGTATTTGCTGCTGATAAATACGTTTGTGCTCTTGGTGCGACTGGTAACAAACTTTTAAAGGGCATCGGAATTAATACAAAAATTTATCCGATTAAAGGATATAGTATTTCTGTTGAAGCCAATTCTGAATATTTAGCTCCAAAAATATCCTTGACCGATGTTGAAAATAAAATTGTTTACAGCCGTTTAGGTGATGTATTCCGCGCTGCAGGAACTGTTGAAATTTGCGGTAATAAAATAGAAAAAAATCAAAAACATATCGACTTCATTGTCCAAAAAATGCGCACCAGCTTTTCTGATTTTGGCAATATCAATGAATTCTCAGATTGGTGCGGTTTTCGTCCATTTCGTCCCAATTCAATTCCACTTATTTGCCAAATAAAAAAATACCCAAATCTTGTAATTAACGCTGGTCATGGCTCACTTGGTTGGACATTGTCAGCTGCTTCCGCCAAAATTGCCGCTGATTTAATCGATAATCAAAAATCATCTCGCTGCCAATTTCTAGAAGACGAAGAAGCATCTTTATATCAATAACAAATTTAGTTTTATTCCCAATGTCAGTATCGGATCAGATTCTTGAGAAGCTTAGAAAAAATGACAAAAGTTTAACTGAACTGAGCATGAGCGGTAACTCAGTAGGTGATGAAGGTGCTAAAGCTTTAGCAAAAGCTATTGAATCGAATAGTTATTTAGAAAGTTTAGAAATCGGCAATAGCGATATTGGAGCTGAAGGAGCAAAAGCTTTGGGTAAAGCTTTGACCAAAAACCGATATCTCAAAACTCTTTATTTAAGGGGAAATTTTATTGGCGATGAAGGTTCAAAAGCATTGTCTGATGCATTAAAAGTTAACGATAGTTTGCGACATCTTTACCTGGGTAATAATAAAATCACGATTAAAGGAATTGCGGCTTTCGCCGAAGCTTTTCCATTCAACTCAGTTTTAAGTACAATTTACCTCAGAAATAACTCTGTTGGTGATAATGGCGCTCAAATTTTAAGTGATAGTTTGTCCAAAAATTGCGGATTAAGAGTTCTAAATTTAGCCAATGTTGGGCTTACAAAAACTGGCTGCGAAACTTTACTTAATTTGTTGAACATAAACACAACTTTGCAAAGT